>Ga0247608_10000423_pt1 | contig 69557 bp, 65 predicted proteins | sample 176DNAGHGlowgp2_FD_193490 | JGI IMG/M metagenome (GOLD analysis project Ga0247608, IMG submission 193490) | Sheep rumen microbial communities from Palmerston North, Manawatu-Wanganui, New Zealand - 1766 DNA GHGlow gp2 | ecosystem: Host-associated > Mammals > Digestive system > Stomach > Rumen ... | reverse complement strand
TAATAGTTTAATAACATCTTTAGCTGATTTACTATCCAAGTTACCGGTTGGCTCATCACAAACAATAATTGGAGTATCTTTAGCAAGTGCACGAGCAATAGCCACTCTTTGTTTTTGACCGCCCGATAATTTAGATACTTTCGTTCTCTTATATTTTTTAAGTCCAACTTTATCAATTAAATCTAATACTTTAGTTTTTACTTCTTTTCGTTTATAGCCATTTAAAAGCATCACGAGTTCAATATTTTGATATACTGTATAACTATTTATTAAATTAAAGCTTTGAAATATATTTGATACATATTTCTTACGATATTCTTCAAAATCACTTTCGCGATAATGGCTTGTTTCCTCACCATTAATGTACATTTCTCCTTCTTCGTAACTATCAAGACCACTAATGACATTTATAAGTGTTGATTTACCAGAACCGGATTCACCAACAATCGCTACGAATTCACCAATATTAAACTCAATATTTACTTTATTAAAACCAGACGCGATAACTCCCTTGTTATAATAAAATTTAGAAACATTTTTTAATTTTAACATTCTATCATACCTTTCAAAATAATTATATCACTTTAATAAAGATATCTTTACTCTTCAAAAGCATTTTCATAATTTTCTTTTATTTGTGTCAAATTATCGCTTGATATATATACTTTATCAATAACATAGTTATCTCCATCATCATGTAAAATGTATGTATTAATTTTCTTGTTTTTAAAATCGTCTAAAACTTTATTAAATGATTTAATACTATCATAATTAGTATACATATCTACGATCTTATAATTATAATTGTCTTCATCATAATGATGATATACATATGTATCTATTTTAAAATTATTGATTGTTCTAGCTTCAATTTTAATATCTTCATATTCATCGCTAGTGACAATTTTATCTTCAGATACGTTAACTAATCCTGGCACAATCAAATTATCTTGCATTGAAATAGTAACTATTTGTCCTTCACCTAAAGCACCGTTTTCTGAATCATTAACAATTTCAAAATTGCGTAAACTAGCAAAAGATAATCCAAAGCCTATACCAATAAGCGAAATACTTATGATAAATACCATAAACATTCTTTGATAAGCATTCTTTTGATTAAATAGTAAATTATAAATAAACCAAATAACAAGTAATGTAAAGGCAATCATTCCTAAAAGTGCCAATGTTATACCATTAAAGAATAGTCCATAGAATAAATATCCCAAACTAATAACAAATAATATCATCAAAAAGATAAATGTCATAACAGCTGGAAGTGCTAAGAATATTCCTAATATTTTTAAGCAAAATATAAATACATTTCCAATTTTCTTGAGTAAATTAAAACTACTATGTTCTGGATCTCTAATTACGATTTTATATTCTTTTCTCTCCTTTAATTCTTTAATTGGTTCTTCAATTACTTTTTCCTTAACGCTATCATCACTAATTACTATGTAATAATCTAAATATCTTGTTTTAAATACTCTAACAAAAATGATACAACCAAGAATTATCCACAAAGTATAAATTAAAGTATCGATCGTCGATGTAATAAATCTTAAAATATTACTAGGCATAAATGAAAATATCCTTCTAATAATATCAACTATGACATCTTTAGATATAATTGCTGCGGCAATAATAGCTAAAACAAGGATTGCCATTTCAAATAGAAACTTAAGTTTTTCACCAAAAGTCATTGACCAAAACATATTAACTGATTTATTAATGAAATCAAAAATAATATTAAATGTTTCCATAAAATTAAATTTCTTGTTATTAACAACTTTATTGTTATCCTTACTATCATTTATAAGTTCATCTAAACTTGTATTAAAAATTTTACTTATCTGAATTAATTTTTCAGTATCGGGATATGCTGTTCCGCTTTCCCATTTAGATACCGCTTGTCTTGAAACATTTAACTTATCAGCAAGTTGTTCCTGGGTAACATTATTTTCCTTTCTTATTTTTTGAAGTTTGTCACAAAATTTCATTTTTCTCACCTCTTGACGCAATTATATAATACATACCGGTTGCGTGCTACCAACTTATAGTTGTTTTTTGCATACTTTCAGTTGCAATTACTATTATATTACATATTTTATGTTAAAACAATCTACTATTTTTTAAATCTTTTAAATATGTGATATAATTTATTTATAAGTGAGGTATGAAATGAACATAAAAAAATATATTAACCCAAGAGCAAGATTTATTGGCAAATATTCTTTAGATGATTTAAACAAAAATGACACTATTTATATTGATGCCAATCTATCATATCAAGAAATAGCCAATCTAGAATATTTAGGTAAAAGTAATGCTATTGATTTTGATAGCAGCAATAATGTAACAGATAGTATGGAATTAGTTTACTTTGAAAATATAAAAAGAGTATTTGCAACTATTGGAACATATCGCAAGCCATATAACATTACAATTAGTGTTAACAATCGTGAAATATTAAGAAGAAGTGGCCTACTTTCAAGCATTCCTAAAAATATTACCCTTCACATTAAAACTGACTCTGAAGCCAAAGACGATGAGTACATTTATGAAATAGATGAATATTTAAAAGAGGAAGACAAACTTGAAAGACTTGTCAAAAATATCCGTGATTCCAGTTTATCACCATTAGAAAAATATTTAGCTGTCTATAGTATTGTTAAAAACTTTAGGCCATATAAAGATAATCCAAATAATATGGCTCAAAGCAGAAAACTAAGATATGTATTAAAAGACGATAATAATTATATAGTATGTGTTGGTTTTGCCAACTTACTTCACGAGTTATTAAATCGTGTTGGCATTTCCAATAAATATATTCATGTTGATGTCGATGATTCATACAAAGATGGTTATACCCAAGAAGAAAAAATAATCAACCATGTTGGTCATGCTAGAAATCTTGTTAAAATAGATGATGAAAAATATAATATTCATGGCTTATACTTAGCCGATAGTACTTTTGATAATAAGCAGGATTATAATACTTTTTTACATAGTTTAATGACTTTTGATAGACTTAAAGAAGCCCAAGCTTTGGAAAAACTAAATGATTATGATTTACTTTTAGATTTCCATAATATAGCAGAATTCCAAAAAAAATTAACATTCTTTTTAAGAAAAGAAACCAAAGAAGCAACAATGAATGGTAAGGTTGAAGAAAACGACTATGTGAAAAGGCAAGTGTATGAACGCTTATATTTAAAAGTAATATACATTTTAAAAGACATCGATAGTAAAGTATGTGATGAATTTATAAGAGAATTTGATGATCTACTTCGCAAAAATAAAAATGCAATTGAAATTTCTGAATTAAATAAAATTATTAGTCAGTTTACAACAAAATACTACCAATATATAATTAAAATAACTAATAAAGAAATAAATATGTTAGATATCATGAAAGCTTCTTCCTTTGCTATAAAAGAGCTTAACAACATTTCCAATCAAGAATTAGCAAACTGGATTAGAAAAATGATTGATGATCAAAAAGGAATTCGTGATTCGATGTTTCCATATTCATACGATCCAAATAATGAAACCGAAGCCTTTTTAGAGAATAATCCAAGAAAAAAATAGGAAAAAATTATTTTCCTATTTTATTTATTAATAATATTATAACAATCTCTTACAATCATTACTTCTTCATCTGTTGGAACAACATATACCGGTATTTTTGACTCGTCTGTTGTTATTATTCCTTCTTTTAGTTCATGACCATAGCCAATATTATCATTAGCTATTTTATTAACATAAATTCCCATTGAATTAGATAGTTTATTGATTAATTCTTCACGAATTACTGTATTATTTTCAAGTACTCCAGCTGTAAAGATAATTGCATCTACTCTACCATCTAGTTCAAAATAGTATTCAGCAATGTGCTTAATAATAGAATCCATAAATATGTCATAAGCCAATTTAGCCTGTTCATCACCCGTTTGAATTAAAGCCATCATATCTCTAAAATCATTTTTACCACATATTCCCTTTAATCCACTATTTTTGTTTAGTTCATTAGTTATTTCATCAATATCCATGCCGGTTTCATCATGCATAAATTTAATAATTGAAGCATCAATTCGACCACTACGGGTTCCCATAACAAGGCCATCTAATGGTGTAAGTCCCATTGACGTATCATACGATACACCACCCTTTATGCATGTAATACTAGCGCCAGAACCAACATGACAAATAATTAGATTAACATCTTTTTTCTTAAATACTTCTTGCATCTTGTTGGTTATATATTTATGACTAGTACCATGGAACCCATATTTTCTAACCTTATACTTTGTATACCATTCATAAGGAACCGCATAAATATAACTTACTTTAGGCATTGTTTGATGAAAAGCTGTATCAAATACAGCAACTTGCTTTGCTTTTGGTAAACATTCTATCATAGCCTTAATTCCTTCGATTTCTCCTGGATGATGAAGGGGACCTAAATTAGTCATTTGAACTATATCATTTAAAACTTTATCATCGATAATGACTGAATCATTATATATTTCTCCACCATGTAATACTCGATGCCCAACGCCTTTAATTTCATTCATGTTACGAACAATTTCATTATTTAATAGTTCGTCAATCATTACATTTACAGCATCACGATGATTATTTAGCATTTTGGCTCCAGTTATTTTTTCGCCATTATAGCTTATTGTCCAAAAACTATCTGCTTGACCTATTTTTTCAATATATCCTTTAGCGACTAACTTTTCACTGGGCATATCATATAAAGAAAATTTAAGTGATGAACTGCCACAATTAACTACCAAATATTTTTCATTCATTATATTCACCTCTACTTAAATAATATCAAAATATTTATTAAAAATCTATAGTTAATTAAATATTTGACATATAGAAAAAAAATCGAACAATCGGTTCGATTTAATTATCAAATGGTGACGCGTACGGGATTTGAACCCATGAATGCATGCGTGAAAGGCATGTGTGTTCAACCACTTCACCAACGCGCCACAAAAAACAAAATGGTGGGCCTGAATGGACTTGAACCATCGACCTCACGCTTATCAGGCGTGCGCTCTAACCACCTGAGCTACAAGCCCATTTTGCACTTGCTAACCAATTATATCATAAGTTTTATGAGATATCAAGCATTTTTAAAAAAATAATAAATGGTGGGCTGTTAGGGATTCGAACCCTAGACCCACTGATTAAGAGTCAGTTGCTCTACCAACTGAGCTAACAGCCCATTATTATTTCCTTTGCAAAGACAATTAAGATTATAGCATATTTCCCTGTTTTTTTCAACAAGTTTTTTAGATTTTTTTAACTTTCTTATATGTAATAACGTTATCTCTTATTCTATTTGATTTAAACAGTAGTCCTCTAACACCGATAAATGAATCAAACACTATATCTTTAGGAAACATTTTAAGTACTTTTGGTATATTATATATTTCAGCTTCCCCTTCCATATAATCATCTGAAAGCAAATCAGTTTCGTATAAATAAGCAATCATCATTCGTCCATCATCATTAAGATTAACTAATATCTTATCAAAAAGATTTCTAATCTCAACCAAATTATAATAGCTACCTAAATTTGAAAGAAATACATTATCAAAACTACCATCGATATTATCATTAAAAATATCACCAGAAATAAATTTTATATCAGCAGCATTAAATTTATCTCTTAATTTGTTATATGCATCATCATTTTTTAGATAATTATTCATAAGCTTAATTAATTTATATTTATTTTCATCAAAACTGAATAATGAATTTCTAACGCGAATACTACTATATTTTTTAAATAATTCACTCCAAAAATATTCAGTTTCCTCTGAATCATTTTTAAGTGCATCTCTAAGTTTCATATATATTCTTATATCAAAAGCATTTTTATTATCAAAAAAAGTTACTGGATAGTCTTTATAACAAAAAAAACGTAAAAATTCCTGTATAGTCAAAGTTTCAATAGCGGCTTTTTTCAAATAAAAGTACTCTTTAGCAAATGGGCATATATCAAATACTGTTATATCCTTTGAACCACACAATATAGCATTTAATGCTTGATCACCAGATGAACAAACTGTAAGTAAGGATTTATCCACAAAATCAAAAAGAGGCAAATAAGCACTAATATTTTCAGTTGTAAATGGGTAAATACGACTAAAATTATGGGTATTCATATAATTTCCATCGCACATTTCACTAGCTAGCTTAAGCTTTTCATCAATTGAAAAATCCATCGGTTTCACCTCGACGGATTATTATATAATTAATGGACTATATTGTCAAGAATGCCATATGAGAATATCATCATAATAGCACCGGCCATAATTACTCCAAGTATTGCATATATCATTGCTTTTTTCTTATTCATATTAAGCAACGCAGCAATCAAGCAACCTGTCCAAGCACCCGTACCAGGAAGTGGTATTCCCACAAATAACATTAGTCCAATATATTGTAATTTTTCTATTTGATCTTTTTTACTCATCGCTTTATGTTCTAATTTATTAACCAAGCCACTAAATAGTTTAGTTTTCTTTAAATAATTAAATATTGGTGTAATTAGCCACAAAATAAATGGTATTGGAATGATATTTCCAATAAAACAAATAATAAATGCTCTAACAATATTAAGATTAAGTAAAGCTGCGGCAATAAGGCCCCCGCGAAGTTCTAATATTGGCATTAAAGAAATAATAAAGACAATTAGTTCCTTTCCATATTTTAAACTAGTAAGGCTACCAAAAGCCTCCACCAATGATCTTGCTAAATCTGAAGCCATCATATCTCTCCTAACTATCCATTTAAGTATATCACATAAAAAAAAGACTATCAATCAAAATGACAGTCTAATTATTATTTTTCTTCTTTTTTAGTTGTCTTCTTTACATCATTAGCAGTAACAATATCTAAAGCCTTCTGATACATTAAATCAAATTTGATATTATCCATACTTACTTCTTTTAGAATTGTTTCTTCATCAACTTTATACATATCAACCATTTCTTTAACTCTAGTCTTAGCATCTTTATCAGTTACTTTAATTTTTTCAGCATCGATTACAGCTTTTAATAAATAACGATATTTAAGTCTCTTTAAAGCATCTTCTTTCATTTGGCTAGTAATATCTTCTTTCTTACTCTTTGTATATTGATAATACATCTCTTCAGATACACCTTGCATAGCCATTCTTTGCATAAATTCATTATACATATGTTCTACTTCATCAGAAACTAGTTCTTCACAAATATCAACTTTCATATTTTCGGCCGCTTTTTCTAAGCATTTTTCTTCATAAGCATGTTCTTCTTCATGTTCTTTTTGATGCTCTATCTCAGCTTTAATTTCTTTTTCTAATTCTTCTTTAGTATTGACATTTTCCATTCCTAAATCTTCAAAGAATTCTTTATCTAATTTAGGAACAATTCTTGTCTTAATTTCATTAACCTTAACTTTAAAAACAACTTTTTGTCCTTTTAATTCTTCTGACATATAATCTTCAGGGAAAGTTAGTGGAATATCCTTTTCTTCGCCTTTTTTCATACCGATAACAGCATCTTCAAATCCTGGAATAAATGTATTGCTTCCAATTACTAATGAATAATTTTCAGCTGTTCCACCATCGAATGCTACGCCATCTTTAAGTCCCTTAAAATCGATAATAGCAGTATCACCATTTTCAACTTTACCATCTTTAGCTACGATTTCAGCATAATCTTCAAGTAAATGATGAATACGATGCTCGATTTCTTCTTTAGTTACATTGATTTTATCATGTTTAACACCTAAATTAGTATACTTACCTAATTCTACTTTTGGTTCCATAACAAAGATAAACTTAACTTCTAATTCTTTATCATCACACTTAACTAAATCTACTTTTGGTTCGATAACTGGCATAAGTTTTTCTTTTGTAAGTAATCTTTCATATTCTTTCTTAACTGCCATATCAGCTGCTTCGAATAAAATATCTTGTTTACCATACTTTTTCTCATACATACTTCTTGGTGCCTTGCCAGGTCTAAAACCATCAATCTTAGCACTCTTATTTACTTTTTCAAATGCTTCATCTTGTAAAGTTCCCCATTCTTTTCCTTTTACTACTAAATCAAATTCTTGCTTCATATTAACTCCTTATTTAATTTCTATAATTTCAACACTGTAGTTACCGTTTGGACTTTCAACTATACAAACTTCACCAGCTTTATGTCCCATAACAGCTTTAGCAAGTGGACTCTCATTAGAAATCTTATTATTTGATGGATCAGCTTCTTTAGAGCCAACAATACGATATTCTTCAGTATCGTCGTCATCTTCATATTTCACTATAATAGTTGTACCAAGCTCCACCTTATCAGATTTTTTAGTTTCAATAAGTTCTGCTTTTTCAAGTAATATTTCAAGTTCTTTAATTCTACCTTCTACTTGTGCTTGCTCATTTCTAGCAGCATCATAATCAGCATTTTCAGATAAATCACCTAAAGCTCTAGCATCTTTAAGTGCCTTAATAACTTCTGGTCTTTTGACCTCCTTTAAATGATTTAATTCTTCCTCTATTTCTAAAAAACCTTCATTGGTTAAATACACCTTGTTGCTCATTTTTTCACCTCTTTTAACATTTCAACATTTTACTCGTTTATTAGTAATTTGTCAAGTAATTTGTTTTAAATTCTTGAACTATTTTTTTACTATCTTGATATACGTAACATATCATCTTTTTTAACGGCTTTATTAAGCTTAAATTTAATGATACTTTCTGGATGTCTACTGGCATCTATTTTATTACCATCTTCATCATAAATATCACCTAAAACGAATGATATTACATCTCTATCAGGCGAAATTATTTCAACTTTATCACCTGATTCGAAATAATTTTTAGATATAACTGTTACATATTCACCATCATAATTTGTTACAATTCCTAAAAAGTCCTGATTAGAAACTTCCTCTCTACCTAAAAAATATTGCTCATCTACCCCAGGAAATTTATTATAAAATTGTGGTATATTATCACGATTAGCTACCATATCTAATTCATGACGATACTTCTTTAATTTTTGCTTAGTTAAAGTACCATTATAATAATCATCAATTGCTCTACGATAATTATTAATAACAACTGCGATATAATAAATACTACGCATTCTACCCTCAACTTTTAAACTTTTAATGCCAATATCAATCATATCAGATAAGTATTCTAACATACATAAATCTTTTGAACACATTGTAAATTTTAAATCATTATTTATTTTCTTGTCATCGCGAAGCAAATCAAAATTCCATCTACAAATTTGTGCGCATCCACCCCTATTAGCATCTCTATTCGTAAAATAATTTGATAATACGCACCTACCAGAATAACTAGCACACATTGCACCGTGGATAAAGGTTTCGATTTCAACTCCTGTTTTATCAATTATTTCTTTTATTTCTTCACGAGAACATTCTCTACCTAAAACAACTCGCTCTACTCCTAACGAACGCCAAAAATTGACAGTTTCATAATTGACAGTAGAATATTGTGTTGAAATATGAATTGGAAGATTTATTTTATTATCTTTAACAATATCGATAATTAATGGATCAGATACAATTATTGCATCAACACCACATTTTTCTAAATCACGCAAGTATTCACAAACACCTAAAGAGTCTTCAGTATGAAAAACAATATTAACTGTTACGTATACTTTCTTACCTAAATTGTGAGCATATTCACAAGCTTCTTTTATTTCATTTATATCTAAATTTTTTGCATTAGCCCTCAAACTATAGTTCCTACCACCAAAATATACTGCATCAGCCCCATAAAGTAAGGCTATTTTTAATCTTTCTAGATTTCCTGCTGGAGCTAGTAATTCAACTTTTTCCATACTTCACCTACTTTACCCTATATATTGTCTTCGTGTTAAAAAATCCAATATACTCATCTTTGGTATGCTCTCTATTAATAAATTTATCTACCATCTTATTAAATTCATCATCACTAATTTTGTTACTCTTTAATACTAAATAATCAATACTACTAAGTTCATCCAAATAATTAATTAAATTAATTGGCTTTTCAGTATAAATTGTTGTTCCATATTCCTCTTCATTAATTGGATAAATACTACCAGTATCACTAACAATTTTATATTCTTTGCCTTTATCTTCACCAATGTACTTTAAATAGTTACTAATTAAATATCTTCTTGAATAAAAAATTGGCGCATATCCATAACCTAAAAAGAATACTTCCATTCCACTCTTATCTTTTATTTCAAGTAATTCATCCTTAGTTATATCAGAAGTAATATAACTAGCTTTTATTCCTTTATTCAAATAAAATTTATTTGACAAAACTGAAGCATTTAAATGATCTTGACTAATTACAAGTTTATCTATCATTTCACATTCCTTAGCAATATTATATACCGCCATATCATAGAATATTATTCTTACATTTTTATCTTTTAACTTTAACATAACCTTTCTTAACAATTCTAAATCATTATTATGCATAAGCTTATTTAAACTAACAAATACTTCCTTATCATTAAAATCAATTTCATCTAACTTATCTACATCTATATAAAAAGAATCATTGACAGCTAACTTATCAATCGATAAGATTATTCCGTCAACATCCTTCTTAATTAAACTATTTAAATGATCAATTGAATTTGCACTAACAATTAACTTCATTCTATTTTATCCTCTTTCTAATCTTTTTATCTATAAGTTTATCTGCATATTCATAATATTTAGGATATAATTCTCGTTCTAATATTGCTAACTTATTACCACCAATATACTCCATAAATTTATAGTCATATTTTTTTAATTCTCTTGGATCTTCCTCTAAAGATAATTCAATTTCAACTAAACTATTAAATATATCTTTTATTGTATCCCTTAACAAATTCATATCGATATTATTTTCACCATTAGAAAATGCTGTTTCCAAAAAATCCATATACATTTCATTATAAGCATCAAGCGAATAAAATAGACTATAAATATCACGTCGATTAGGAAACAAATTGATAAAAGTCCTATTATTTGGAATAAAATATGATCTAAATATATCTGGAATATCTTCAAGCATTGTTACACAAAATACTTCAAGCGGATAAGCCGTAGGACCAGGTAATCCATAAGCTTTCATATTAAAATATTCAGTCATACCCTCAATTAATCCATCTTCAATACCGACTTTACTAGCAAATGCATAATTGCCATTTTCTAAATCATTTGAAGCCATATGAAATAATTCATGTCCAAGTGATGATTTATCCTTAAAACGAATGACATTAGCTTGTGGATTATAAAATCCAGATAAAGATGCTTCCATAAATTTATCGACTTGAATTAACTCTAAAGATTCAAGATTGTGATAATAACAATTGCTATATTCACGAGGAAAATTAGCAAGTAACGCTTCAGTTGCCTTAAAAATATTTTTGTTATAACATCTTATATCACTATTCTTATCATATACTTTTATTACTTTCATCAAAACCGCCCTAACATTTTACTTTCTTTTAGATATTGCTATTCCATCACCAACTGAAATATATTCTGTAACAAACTCAGAATTTTCATCAAGAAAAGCAATAAATTCTTTTATTTTTCTAACTATCCCTCTTTGATTTTTAGTTTTAACTAAAGACTCATCTTTAACAAGTCCATGGAAAAATAAATTATCGGTGATTATTATACCATACTTTGCTAAATTAGCACTATATTTTTTGAAGAAATTAATATTATTTCCCTTTGAAGCATCGATAAATATCAAGTCATATATTCCCTCTATTTTGGTATTCAATGCATCATCTAGAATAATATTAATTCTATTATCTAGATTAAATTTATGAATGTTTTTAACTGCCACATTATATCTAACTTCATCTTTTTCAATTGTTGTAATCGTTATATTATCAGCAACCAGTGCCATACGAATTGCTGAATAACCAATTGCACTGCCTATTTCTAATATCCTTTTAATTTTATGTTCTTTAATATAATTACATAGATAATCTATTCCATCAGGAAGCATTATTGGTACTCTATTAACTTTTGCATAGTCCTCAATTTCTTTTAACATAATATCACCTCAAGTCATATAAGATTATAGCATAATATTATAATTTTTACTATGACAATTTATGATGACAAAAAAACTTCTATGTAGAAGTTTTTACACACACCAATTATTTTCATTCTTTAATCTTTGAATTGTATTATAATGTTCATTTGGTGTCTTACTTAAATAGGTTTTTCCTTTACAATCCGCTACAAAATAATAGTAATTATGCTTTGTATAATTAATTGTAGCCTCGATTGATTCTTTACCTGGATTTGATATTGGACCAATTGGAAGTCCAACATAACTTGTACATCTTGTATTGTATGCATTATCACAATCATATAATTTAGGATTACCATTAAGTGATTGTTTGAAATCATCTATTTTTAAATAATAATAGGTTGTAACATCACTACCAAGAACCCAACCATCATTAAGACGATTATAAAATACTCCAGCTACGCTTGCTCTATCATCGGCACTTGCACCCTCTAGTTCAACAACTGAAGCTAGCGTAATTAACTCATGAATATTTAAATTGCTATCTTTTATTTTATCTTTATAAGGAGTTAATTGCTTATCCATTTCATCTAACATTGTTTCAACAATTTCTTTTACCGTAACTTTTTTATTTAAAAATGCATATGTATTAGGAAATAAATATCCCTCTAATGGATAATATATTTTTGTATTCTTAATACTATCAGTTAAAAACCAATATTTTGTAATTAATGTATCAATATATTCCTTATCAGCCATTAAATTTATTACATCATCATAACTATTATCAGTTTTTTCATCAATTATTTTAGCTATTTTACGAACATTTAAACCTTCTTTAAACGTTATTCTTATTTCATCTGGATTATACGAATTACCTTTAGATAAAGCATCCATAATTTCTTTTAGATTCATATTTCGATTAAGTTCGTAAGTAGAAGCTTTAATATCTCTAATTCTATTTACCTTAACATATATTTTATAAATAAATACATTTTTAATTAATTTGTTTTCAAATAATATATCACCAATCGTATAAGGAGTACTGCCCTCTTTTATCTCAATAATAACCGGATCGTTTTTTTTAGATACCGCAGCAATCTCATAATTATAAACAAATCCCACAATGAAAATTCCTACGAGAATAATCGTAAGTATTACCATAATTATCTTATACTTCTTCATTATTATTCCTGTGCCTTCTTAGTTTCTTCTTGAATAGATTCTAATATTGTTTCAATTACCTTCCATTCTTTTTCACTCTTAATTGGTAATAACTTATTTCCCTTATCTGTCACTTCATAAATAGAAGCGAACACTCTAACATTACCATCTTTATCACGTGAATTATCAGTATATACAACATAATTCTTTTTAGTTTCTTCTGATTCAAATGTAAACAACGGTTCACATTCTACTTCTTTTCCTTTTTCATCTAATACGATAAAATTTTGTTTCTCTTTCATCATAATCTCCTATCTAAATCGATCTAAATATCCTTGCAAAATAATAACTGCTGCCATTCCATCGACTTTCTTTTTTCTTTTTTTTCTTGATACATCGGCCTCTATTAAAACATTATTAGATATTACTGAAGTAAGTCTTTCATCTTCCATAATTACTTGTAGTTTAAGCTGCTTTTCAAGCATTTCTTTAAAATTAAGCGTAATTATTGCTCTCTCACCTAAAGTATTATTCATATTCTTAGGTAATCCTAATACCAATGTATCGATATTTTCTTTTTCAATTATTTCTTTAAGCGGTAAAATTAAATTTTGATAATTCTCGTCCTTAAAATAAAGTGTTGTATAAACACTAGCAATAGTATTAGTCATATCACTAATAGCAATACCCAAAGTTTTACTTCCTAAATCTAATCCTAAGCATCTCATTTTAAATATTCCTCAAGCATACTCTCAAGCATAAGTGTTCGATCAATCGTTGCTATCTTATTTCTATTATCGTCAAATTCAGGAATGTAGCCTAAATCATTACTAATAAAGTATCCAACTATCTGATTAATTGGATTATATCCTTTACTACGCATACTCTCACTAACTTCTTTAATTATCTTTTTTATTTCTTCTTTCTCCATATAATCACCCTAACTATATCTTTATTTTATCATAATATAATTTTATTCACAAGAATAAATATATATATTATAAATATCTTTTTCACCATAATATCTTATACTTATTGTACAAAAAAATTGCAAGAATGTCTACCTATATTAAAGAAAGATTGTAATTATATACAATTACAATCTTTAATATTGTTTTTCAACATTTAATTCAGTATTACGTTTATCTCTTAGTTCTATACTATCAAGTTTATAGCTCCCATTTTCTTTTATATAATAATATCGATAATAAGGACCATTAAGTAATATATCACCTAGCATATTGCTTTCACTATCATAATCGCCTAATTTATTACCTACCACATCGTATATAGTATCATTAACTAATTTACCAATACCAACATCAATATAACCATAATTATCACTAACACCATTTTCAAGTAATGCAGTTACATAAACCTCATTGTTAACACATGACTTTTCATTCTTAATTAACATATTATCTTTAACGCTATATACATAATCACCATATTGAAAATTATTAATATTTCTAAATAAATGTAAATCATTATTATTAAATAAGGATGATTTCCTTTTATAAAACAATTCATTTTCAGCAAAATTAATGATTTTTTTATCAGTTTTATCATTTAATAAAGCATTTCTATCTAAAAAAGCAAATAAATAGTTAAGTAATACTTTCCGATCAATATCAGATACTTTTACTTTTTTATTAAGCGGAATGTTTACATATAACCCACGTTCACATGGTATATCACTTACAAGCATATATAAGTACTCAATATCATCAACTTTATCTATCATAATATCATCAAATGATGTATCATTTTTTCTACTAAATACTAAATATAATAACAATAATAGTAAAAGTACACTAACAACAATTATAATCTTAATATATTTCATAAAAATATTTTTCATGTTATCACCCACTAATTATCTTTTTCTATACCTTCAGCTTTTAATACTGATAAAAAGGCTTCTTTAGGAATATCGACTTTTCCTATCGTTTTCATTTTCTTTTTGCCTTCTTTTTGCTTTTCTAATAGCTTTCTCTTACGTGTAATGTCGCCACCATAACATTTAGCCAAAACATCTTTTCTCATAGCTTTTATATCACTACGAGCAATAACTTTACTACCAATTACGGCTTGTACTGGTACTTCAAATAATTGTCTAGGTATAATTTCTTTTAAATTATCAACAATTACTCTCCCACGCTTATAAGCGAAATCTTTGTGAACAATTACCGATAATGCATCGACAACATCACCATTTAGCATAATATCCATTTTAACTAAATCGCTTTCTTTATAACCAATAATCTCATAGTCAAAAGATGCATATCCTTTTGTATAACTCTTTAATTTATCAAAGAAATCATACACTATTTCAGATAGTGGTATTTCATAATGAATATTAACTCTAGTAGTATCTATATAATCACTACCAATATAAGTACCTCTTTTTTCCTGACATAGTTCCATAATTGATCCAATATATTCATTAGGAACATAAATATTTGTAGCAATATATGGTTCTTTAATTGAACTTATTTTTACTTTTGGAGGAAATTCACTTGGATTATCAACATACACCACACTACCATCAGTTAATGCTATCTCATAAATAACTGAAGGAGCTGTAGCGATGATATCAACGCCAAATTCTCTTTCAATGCGTTCCATTATAATATCTAAATGTAAAAGTCCTAAAAAGCCAGTTCTAAATCCAAAACCTAAAGTTTGTGAAGTTTCTGGTTCAAATGATAAAGACGCATCATTTAATTTTAATTTTTCTAAAGCTTCTCTTAAATTAGGATATTTTTTACTATCGATTGGATATATTCCACAAAAGACCATTGGTTTTAATACTTTATATCCAGGCAATCCTTCTAAACAGGCATTATTATTTAAAGTAATTGTATCTCCTACTCTAACACTATCAATTGATTTAATACTTGCGCATAAAAATCCTACTTCGCCAGCTGACAATTCTTTAATATTTTCTTTTTTAGGAGTATGATATCCAAGTTCAGTTACTTGATAACTATCACCAGTTGTAAACATTTTAATATTATCACCAACTGTTACTTTACCACTGACAACTCTTATTAAACTAACTACACCTAAATATGAATCAAAATAACTATCAAATATCAAACATCTAAGTTTATCATCATTATATTCTTGCCTAGGTGAAGGAATTCTTTCGACAATGGCATCTACTAATTCTGGAATACCCTTACCAGTTTTAGCTGATGTCAAAAGAATTTCCTCCCTCTTAAAGCCAAACATTTTATTTAATTCACTTATTCTTTTTTCGATATCGGCACTCGGTAAATCAATTTTATTAATGACTGGTATTATTTCTAAATTGTTTTCCATCGCTAAGTAGATATTAGATAATGTTTGAGCTTCAATTCCTTGAGCGGCATCAACAATTAAAATTGCTCCTTCACATGCCGCCATACTTCTTGATACTTCATAAGTAAAATCAACATGACCTGGAGTATCAATTAAATTAAGCACATAATCTTTGTAATTAAGTCTAACGGCATTTAATTTAATTGTAATGCCTCTTTCTCTTTCAAGTTCCATATTATCTAGTATTTGATCTTTCATTTCCCTTTTATCAATTGCACCTGTATATTCTAAAATACGATCAGCTAGAGTACTCTTTCCATGATCAATATGTGCAATAATACAAAAGTTTCTAATTTTATTCATGTCCATAATATCAGTCCTTTTGATAATTATACCACAAATTAGCAAGAACCACCTTCAATATTTCCATAATATTGTGACCCACTGCCATCAGTATAGTGACATGTCGCATTCATACATCCCCACTGGCATCGACCCTCACTAGTAACTTGTTGTCTCGTTCCATAGCACATTGCCTCTTTACCGCCAATACTTAATCGCTTAACACAAGTAGCACTTGTATCAACTTTATATGCCCACTGTGCATAATATGTTGTCTCAGAAGTTGGCACATTTGTATCAGCTGTTACCTGCGTTCCACCAACCGGTTGAGTAAACCACCCAGAAAATATAAATCCACTTCTTGTTGGCTCTGTAGGTAAAACCAATTTACCACCAAGCGTCTGCTGAGTTGAGGTTAAACTAGGTTTACCTTGCATAAGTTCTAATGAATGTATTTGAATACCTAGATATTGACAATCATCAGTTTTATTACTCGTACGATATAATTGAAATACTTTATTAGCATTAGTTGGTGATGATGCTTTAAATGTATATTGTATCCTTTGCCAATTATCAGTTACTGTTATTGACTTAGTACCACCTTGTGCCGGGCCAGATTTATTGTAAGTATCTGAAGGGTGGCCTTGTGTTCTAATAAAATAACTAACAGTATATTCAGTGCCATTTGTTAATGTTGGCATGTTTTTTATATAAAATCCAGCATCAGTATTAGTTGTACTGCCATATACTACATTAGCGTTAATATAATAACTCTTCGTATTATATGCGCCAGGATAATACTGTGGAGCATATCCACCATCACCGCCGCCACAATCATAATTCTTATGGAGTGTTACATTACTACTAATCGGATCATTTCCAAGTAAATTATTACTAAAGAAATTTTTATCCCATTTAACTGTTATTGTATTTAATGTTGCATTGGCTGTATATGCCCAATTACTAGTTATCGTTCCAGAATATGCTTTTGTTGTACTTACTTGAGTACCACCACTAGTTTGTGTCCACTTACTCCATGTATATCCGGTTGATGGAGTGGCTCCTAAGGTTACTGTCGCTCCTGATATGTATTTTCCTCCACCACTTACTGAATCTATTCCTGTTCCTTTTGATAGTGTTACACTATATACCGTTTTTGAAGCGGTACCAGCATCTGAATCACTATAGTTATTATTTGGTGCTACCGCTTTTACATACACTGTTCTACTTCCTGTTGCTGCTACTATATCGCTATTTTTATTTACTCCACTACTTGCATTTGCATATGAGCCACTTGCCACCTTGACCTGATGCTGTGCACTACTACAGTTACTACTTGCTGTCCATGTTACTACTCCTGCTGCACTTATCGCTACATTAGTTGGTGCACTACATTTTAATGCACCTATCGTTATCGTATATGTTGCATCTTTTACTGATCCTGAATTACTATCTGTAGCTCTTACTACATATGTATATGTTCCTACTGGCGTATTAGCTGCAATATTAATTGTTGTACCACTTATACTTATATAACTAGTTTTGGTTCCTGATGCATTCTTTTCAGATACTTCAGAATATGTATATGTACCAGTTCCATTACTTGCTGCGGTTATTGAAGCTGTTTGTCCACTTGTACTAAATGTTTTAGTTATTGTTTGATCTGCAAATGTTAGTTCATTTGCCTGCCAATTAACATACAACCAAATCCTAAATCGATTGGTATCTTCCGCCCAAGCAGCAGCTTGTAATTGATCATATGTCAAATTCGATGCTTGATTGAACTCAACATATGCATTGTTTGATTTCCTAGCTTTCCATTCTTTACCACTTGTAGGCGTAAATCCTACCCTAGTAAATTTCATTTCACCATTATAATCTCGTAAATTACAAGTTTGACCATATTTGCAAATTTGATTAGCATAAGTGTTACCTACAGCCGCCCACTCGCCTTTTAAAGTACAAGTACCTTTTGTATCATTTGCAGTTATACACTGACCACTTATGTTTCCGTTATTCGGATTAAAGTAAATCCAAAGTGGCTTATGTTGGATGACATAGTCTTGATAATACCACCCTTCACTATCTTTAGGTGATTGATTAGATTTATTACCAGCATTATCATAGGCATATGCCTTTATTCGCCATGTGCCATAATCATCAAGATTTACTGTAAATGATTCTTCTTTAATTTTATTATTGCTCTTAGTAGCAATCAATTGATTATCTTTATATACTTTAACAGCTATAAAATCAATACCACTACCAACATCAGTAGCAGTTATTGTAACTGTTTGCATTTCCATAAATGAGCCACCATTTAAACTATATAAAACAATCGGTGGTGTTTTATCATTATCACCATCCGGATCATATGGATCTGGTGCTGGTAATTCAGGGATTGAATCAAGAGGAGTTACATCACAATTTTTAAGAACTTCTGGAGCATTAATAACTGCCGCTCTCATTGCATAGTCATAACCTAAATATACTCCAACTGATATTGTTTCTGGATCTATCACTTCTTTTGTATATGGATCAATTATATCTCCTTTTAAATACTTATTACTAATCAATGTGCTAGCATTAATCACCGTTTGATATTCAGCATTAATGCTATCCACAAATGTAGAATTATAACGATTATCACTAACATACTCATTTGCCGCAGTTGTTATACTATTTACAATCGTCCTACAATTATCAATTTTATTCTTTTTAATAACACTATTGACTGATACAAAAGATATTACTGCAATTATCGCTAACAATGCAATCGTTGCAATTAATTCAATCAGTGTAAATCCCTTATTATTTTTCATACTCTCACCTATAATAAAATTATATCAAAATATTCAAGTTTTGTCATCAAAAAAAGGAGCATATTTTAATGCTTCCTATTTTGCAACAATTGTTACTATTTTATTTTTAATAACCATTATTTTTATTATCTCTAAATTTTCAAGATGCTTCTTGACATTTTCACAAGCTAATGCCTTTTCTTTAACTGATTCTTCTGCTTCATCATTATCAATAGTAATTGTTCCTCTAACTTTACCATTAACTTGAACTGCAATTTCTCGCTTGTTTTCAACAAGCTTAGATTCATCATATTCTGGCCATGATTCATATGCAATCGTTTTGTTATGTCCCAAGATTTCCCATAATTCTTCAGTTATATGTGGTGCCACAGGGTTTAATAATTTTACAAAACCACAAGCATATTCATATGGTACCTTACCTACTCTATAACATTCATTTATGAAAACCATCATTTGACTAATTGCTGTATTAAAGTTTAATGTTTCATAATCATTTGTTACTTTTTTGACTGTTTCATTATATGTTTTATCCAACGTACCATCATTTTCTTTGACTATGTTGTTTTTATCAGATAATAAACGATATATTCTATCTAAGAATTTACTTGCTCCGACAACTCCTTGATCGTTCCATGGCTTTGAAGCCTCAAGCGGTCCCATAAACATTTCATATAGTCTTAAAGTGTCAGCTCCGTAGTCATTTACAATATCAATTGGATTTATTACATATTTAGGGAATCTCTTTCCCATTTTAATGCCATTAGATCCTAAAATCATTCCTTGATGCACTAGTTTATTAAATGGCTCTGCCACTGGACTTAAGCCTTGATCATATAAGAATCTATTCCAAATTCTTGAATATATTAGGTGACCTACCGCATGTTCAGAACCGCCAACATATAAATCAACTGGCAACCAATGCTTTAATAGTTCATAGTTAGCAAATTCCTTATCATTATGAGCATCAATATATCTTAAAAAATACCAACTTGAACCTGCTGAACCAGGCATCGTACTTGTTTCTCTTAATCCTTTTTTACCATTTAATTCATATTTTTTCCACTCGGTAGCATTTTCAAGTGGAGCCTTTCCATTATGCCCCTGATAGTCATCAATATTAGGTAATATAAGTGGTAATTCACTATCATCTAACACATGAATTGTACCATCTTCCATATGAACTATTGGCACCGGTTCTCCCCAATATCTCTGCCTTGCAAAAATCCATTCTCTAATCTTATAATTTACTTTTTGCTTACCACACTTATGCTCTTCCAACCAAGATAGCATCTTCTTAATGGCATCTTCTTTATTCATTCCATTTAAGAATTCTGAATTGATATGAGCTCCATCTTCGGTATAAGCTTCTTTAGAAATATCGCCACCCTCTAAAACCGGTATTATAGGAATATTATATTTTTTAGCGAATTCATAATCTCTTGTATCATGCGCAGGAACTGCCATAATGGCACCTGTGCCATAACTAGCTAAAACATAATCGGAAATATAGATTGGTATTGCTTTTTCATTTACTGGATTAATGGCATAAGCCCCAATAAATACGCCAGTTTTTTCTTTATTTAACTCAGTTCTTTCTAAATCACTCTTTTTAGCGCAATCTTCAATGTATTTTTCTACTTCTTTTAATTTATCTTTAGCAGTAATCTTTAATACTAAATCATGTTCTGGGCTCATTACGCAATAAGTTGCTCCAAATAAAGTATCACATCTTGTTGTAAATACTGTAAACTGATAATCCGTATCTTTTACTTTAAAAATAACTTCAGCACCAACTGATTTACCAATCCAATTTCGTTGAATTTCTTTTGTTGATTCAGGAAAATCTATTTCATCTAATCCTTCCAACAATTTTTCAGCAAAAGCTGGTTGATCAATTACCCATTGTTTCATATTTTTTCTAACTACTGGGTAGCCACCTCTTTCACTTTTACCATCGATTACTTCATCATTTGATAAAACAGTTCCCAATTCTTCACACCAATTTACTGGCATATCAATATATTTTGCATAACCTGCTTCATATAATTTCTTAAAAATCCATTGTGTCCATTTATAAAATTTTGGATCACTAGTACTAACTTCCTTAGACCAATCATAATCAAAGCCAATCATCTTTAATTGCTTAGTAAATGTTTCAATATTCTTCTCAGTAAAGCCATTCGGATGATTGCCAGTAGTTACGGCATATTGTTCTGCAGGTAAACCAAAAGAATCAAAGCCAACTGGATGTAAAACATTATATCCTTGCATTCTCTTCATTCTAGATATAATATCAGTTGCTGTATATCCCTCTGGATGACCTGCATGAAGTCCTACCCCAGAAGGATAAGCAAACATATCTAAAACATAATACTTTGGTTTTGAAAAATCCCATACATCAGTCTTAAATGTTTCATTTTCTTCCCAATACTTTTGCCATTTCTTTTCAATTTTTGTAAAATTATACATAATATCCTCCTTGAAATAAAAAAAAGTTATAAATATAAGGACGAATAATCGCGGTACCACCTTACTTTATAACTATGTTATACACTCTAAACTTTAACGCATTGCTGCGGATATAAATCAGCTAAATAGACAAGTTCATAAACGCATACCAAATATTTTCACCGACCATATTCTCTCTTTAGGTAATTAGTTTATTACTACTTCTATCCTTCGCCTTTCAAAAACTAATAATATATTACCATAATTTAATTTATAAAACAAGTATTATTTTTAATTAATATCCACTTTAATATTACTTCCATCAAATTTAAAACCAAATGGATATATAATTACCTTTTCATTCATTAAATCATCTTGTTTAATATAACTGATTCTTTCAATCGTAGGACTAGTATTAACCGTTATTATCTTACTCTTTACTTCTCTTGCAAATTTTGAAGCATTTTCACTTGAAGCAGTAAATATTCCTGCACTATATCTATTACCACTATAATTAATCATAGCTATTGCTTCATCTAAATCAGTAACTTCTATAAAATCTAGATTATCAAGCTTAATATTTTTATTAACATATAGATTTATCTTTAATCCTGTATTCATGATTTTATTTATAAATTCGATATGCGTATCGTCTTCAATATACATATCATAATTATCATATCCGCTGACGATTACGTTATTTTTACTTTTATTAAGAATTAAGTTTTGTAAATTATGATCACCAATACATACCACTAAATCGATATTGGCATAATTATTTAAGACTGTATCATAATTATCTGTAACATATATATTTACTAAATTAGCTGAAAGATTAGATATTTCAAGGACTTGTTTAACTATTTTTATAATTACTTGATTAACGCCAAACATATATCCATCATTGACAAAAATAGTTGTATTTCCTGACATTATATTTCTCATGATCATCTCTATTATGACATAAGGATTTCCATCATTAATAACTAAGACATTACCTATATCCACAAGTTCTCTTCCATAAATTATTTCATCATTCTTTGTAGATAATGTTACATCTCCATAATACATAGCATCCTTTAATACATTATCGAATATTTTATCGATAATAGTACAGTCTATTCGAAAACCATTATTATTTTTAATATCAACATTTCCTGCTTCATCTAATGTCCTTTTATTTTTATCAAAGGCTAATTTTAAATTATGAATTGCTAGTTTAATATTTTCTCTATTTAGATTATCCTTATTAACTAATAACATATCACTAATAATTTTATCAATATTATCTGGCATGGCCTAGCCCCCTTTCTATATCAAGTTCATTTGTTAAATTCATTGCTTTTTCATACATTTCTTTTTGTTTATCATCTAATTCACTAATATCTATTTGTTTATTACCTTTAATTTGTTCAATGGCCAATCTAATTTGTATAACTACTTTATCAATTATATCTATTTGTTGCTCTTCGTTATCAACTTTGGTGTTAAATAACAGTTTACCAATTCTTACCTTATCATTGTCTTCATCATATATAATTGCAAAGTTAGGATTCATAACTATTTTGGTGGTTTTTTCATCAAGATCACAATTATAGGCAATTTCTTTAATATAATGATTCTCTTCACTATAATCTTCGACATCAGTAACTAAATCATCGTTATCACCTTTAGTAACTATCTCTAGTTTTTCTAATCTAAGTAACTGTTTTTGATCGAAATTATTATCATCATATACTGTATATTCATCATGATGTATTGGTAATGTACTACCACTATATTTCCTTCGATCGTCACGTTCTGATAAAATATATTGGGTCGTCGAATCATTGGTATATAAACCATTAAATAATTCAACTGGTGCTACGTATTTAAGTGGTCTTGATAATTCACCATTATCTTTTTTAGCATTTTTCTTAATTGATTCAGCAATATCATTGTAACCAAGGCCGACGGTTATTTTGCCAAGTCTTAAGCCATCGTATTGTTCTTTAGTTATCTTACCACTATCAAGTAAGCTTCTGTATACTTTCTCATCTGCCATAATAAGTTCATCAGCAGCCGCTTTATAAACATTATAAACTTCATCCGTAAAATCACTTCTGGTGTTTTCACCATTTTGTCTTTTAGCTCTTGCAAAGGCTTTATCAGGGATTTCAATATTGTCAAAACACATTACATCTTTATTACGCCATACCCAACTTTGAGATACAATATTACCATCTATATCCCTGATTACAAATATTCTACCATCTTGACTTGTCATACTGTGCTCCATACATACTTCAGCGGCATTTCCAAGTTCTTGGCAACAGTCACTGAGTGTTCCAATAGCCATAGCCAGTGGATCATCTAATTTTAACATTTCATAAGTATATTTACTATTACTACCTTGTATTCGTGGAATACTGCTAAAAGTACGTTGCTTGCCATGATTATATATTTGCTGCAAAGTATTAAAATCTTCCTGACTATATCCCGCAATAGCTGATATTTCAGATACCCCTTCATTGCCGACATTGACATTTGTATACTTGTTATTCATGACATAACTTATCGCTAAATCTAAAGTAAGTGCTCTATTGCTATTAGCCGTTCTTATATCTGAAAATTGTCGTTGAATATTTCCAAGATATGTAACATAATTAGAACTTTTCAATATTTCATCCATATTGGCAAGTAAAAATTCTCTAAAATAAGGGTCATACTTAAGTTCAAAGCCACCAAATAACTTATGGGCTTTATCTGGAGTTAACATTGGTAAAGTTTGATAATTACTTAGGATATCATAAAGAACTTTATATGTTTTCGGAGCTCTTTGCTTATCGATAACTAAAGTAAATGATCCGTCATCATTCTCACGATATATTTCTTTTAAACCATTTTCCCTAATATCGATTGGCAATTTTTCTTCCTTTATTGTTTTTTCAAGTAATCTAATTGTTGAAAATCTTACACTATAAAAATCATCTTTTATCTGCTCTTTAAGTAATTTTAATTGGGATAAATCTTTAGCATTATTCTCCGAAAAATAAGTCCAATGTATAATTCTATCTATATCATATAGAATACTAGAATCACTTATATGTTTTGGAATATCTGTAAGCAGGTCATATGCTTTGTTATATCCTCGCTTATCGCCATCAAACGCCCCAAATGAATATGCTAACTTTAACATTGCTTCTCTTGATTCCATACTTTGAGCGTATCCTTTAATTTTCATTAAATGACTCCAATTAGTAGCTGAAGTTAGAAATTTATCGGCATCTTCATAGGGAATATTTTTCATAATGACAACATCTGGTATAAATTTACCACCCGTTTTATCATACCATTTTTTCATAGTATCAATGCCAAATTCATTCATTTCCATCATCGCATATACAGTCTCAGCGCGGTTTATGCCTAAATTTAGGCCTCTCTCTTTACCAAAAACCCTAAAGTAATAAATTAATGTTGATTTATAATACCATGTATGCCTAAGTAATACTGTCTCAATAGCCTTATCTTTAAAATAAGGCAACCACTCTTTATGCTTGCTTAATGCTTCAAACGGATTATCATAATCAAGAGTTTTATTGTAAAAAAAGTCTTTTACTTCCTTTGGTACATTTTCATCGATAAATAAATTAGGATATTTTTGATGTAAAAATTCTGGGGCATTCTCATCATATACAATTCTGCCTAAAGCTATTTCACGATAAATAGCATCCTCTATCATTTCACTTATATCATCAATTGTCAGTTCTTTCTTTTCACTAGATACCTGATAAAATTTATTACCAATTAATTTGATATGTTTGCTGATTAACAACAGATTCATATAATTGCCATATTTTACACATAGATTTAGAAATTTTTCATTGCCAAAAACTTGTAATAATTCTAAAAATTGTCTTTTCTCTTTATCATATAATCCACCAGCTTTATTACCACCAAAAGCCAAAAATAGATCTTTGTCTTTTAAAATATTTACGATTTGAGGATTATTTCTAATATCGCCAAATGTTAACTTTCTATGATAGAAATCTTCTAAAAATTGTTTTTCTCTTTCCAAAGGAATACTTAATGAATCTAATTCCTCATTGGTAATAAATATTTGTGGATACTCTGATACAAATTCAGAATCGAATACTAAATGCCAATAAAAGATATCATCAGTAGTTATTTTCTTATAAATAGCATTCCTTAAGTTTTTTTCAATTAAATGTTCATCTTCAATCTCATTATGAAAATTATCTATTTCAATATTGTTTAAAATACTACCATATTTACTAATTAATGTTAGTAGTTTTAAATTACCATATCTTTTTGCATATTCAAAAATAAAATCAACTGTTCCAACAGATACACTATGATTAGCTAAATCGACAGGCATTACTAAACTCATTTTTGAATGTATGGTATGTGCTAAATTTTTATCGAGCAAATAATGTATATAATCCCTATTATTAGCTATAAATTCAGGATTAATATTATTTAAATAAAAGGCTGTTCTTAAGTATTCTGGAGCTTGTTTATCCATAAATATTTCTTTAAAATCATCTCTAAAAGTGCCATTAATAAAATCATAACTATGGCCTTTTACAAATGAAAATATGCCTTTATGGCGCATCAAATCAAGCATTTTAGCAAATTCTTGTCTAAATTCTTGATATGATAATGTTCCATTTTTAAAGTCGATATCATTTTTGGAAGTCACCATCTTATAATAGTTTGTTATAAAGCCACCAACATTTTTAAACATTGGAGATTCTGTATCATTCATATCAAATTTATGCGAAAAAAAGCCTGTTTCTTGATCAAGTTTTTTAATATTTTCAATTCCTAGTAAATCAACTGTTCTTCTTTGTACTTTATTAAAAATAAGTACATCATCATCAATTTTTAATAAATCTTCCACTGTATCAATATTCCATAATACCTTAAAATGCATTGAAGCTATCCAATCGGGAAGTTTAAAGTTATCTCTTTCATATTGACTATAAGATAATCTATCATAATAGATATCATTGAAAAAATATTTATTTACTGTCTTAATAAAATCCCGTGTCTCATATAAATAATCAATAAAATTATCCCTTCGCCCAAAATATGAGTCATCTAATAAATGACGAATTACATCACTATGCTCTATAATAATTTTCTTGACTGACAAAGAGCCTAAAACTTCAGTCATTTTTTCAAAGAAATTGCTATACCCCATATATTTTTCAATTGGAATATTTTCAAACAACTGAATATTATTAATTACATCATCTAAAGTTAATCTCTTCTTTCTAAATCTTTCACTTAATTCTTCACTTATTTGTGACAAATTATTATAAATATCTCTTTCAGTTTCACTTAATGTAAAAGAAGCATTATTCATCTAACTCACCACCTAACTATCGTTTATTATCTATATTAATTATAGCATATAATAAAGCAATTTAAAATAAAAAGATGGTATTTTAACCATCCATTTATTAATTATTGTTTATCTGTTTTTTCGTAAGAATATGTGCTTTAGGATAATCCTGCCTATTTTCACACACTTCAAATGATTTTAAATATTGTTTTAAAAAATATATTTTATCGACATTATTTGTAAAAATCATATCACATAATTCTATTGCTTGATCTAAAAATATTTCATCATAATATTCTAAACCTGCATATTTATCCAAATACTTATCATGTCTTTTTTCGACTAGATCATCATTAAAAGAAGCACTTTTACAGTAACATAACATTTTAACAAACAAATTGACATTATTTTGCCATATTGCTGGATTTAAAGAACTATTTGGGCATCTAAATTCAATTGTATTTTTCTTACGACAATTATCTAAAGATTCGGGAACAACATTAGAAAAATTAACTGCTTGATATCTATTTGAAGATAGATAAATAATAATTGCTTCTAAAGTAGGATTTTCTGATTTATATAGTTTATAACATCGCCAGAAATTATCAGCCCTTGGCTTTGCATATTGTTGCATACTAGGTCTTGCTGTTAAAAAATCGCCATAGGCAAACCTATATATTACGTTTTCATATACTGACCACATCTTTAAAAAGTTTAGCCATGATTCTTTTTTGCTTCCCAATGCCTGGGTACCAATATGAATATGGCCTCCAGAATGCGTATCAACAGAAGCGAGAAATTCACTAATCTCACAAACTTTATTTAAATTTTGCCAATCTTTTAAGGTATCCATTAAGATTGGCGAATTAATTTCAATCCCATTATGTAAAGTTCCATCATGTTTAGTCATCCACTCACCATTTGGAAATATTCTTCTTAATTCGTCCTTTATAAGCTCTGCTCTAGCATTTTCAAGTTCTAGTTCCATCCCAAACGTAATATAATTATCAATTCCTATTCTATTTCTTAATTGAATATAAAATTCATCAAGTAAATAAATAATTTCTTGTAGCTCTTCACCATTTAAACAAGATAGATTGTCACATCTATTTGGATTAATTACTTTAAATATTGAATCATCATAAATAGTATTTTTAGATGGCTCAGTAACAATATCTTTTCTATTTTTATTAGCCATAGTTATTGCCTCGTTAATCTATCATAATTATCTTGCTTAATTTCCAATTTTTTCTTAAGCATTTTAACATCGACAACTGGATATTTTTCCTTAATTTTCGCTACGCACGTATCAAAATCAAAAGATGAGGATTGTCTTATACCAGCTGGTACTAATTCTGCAAAGGCTGTTAAGAAAATCCATAATACAGTAAATAAAATATTATTATCAGTTGATTGTTTAACATAAATATAATCATTAGCATCTTCATCATACATTACTGCTTGTAAATAATCATTTTCATTTAATTCTTCTTTAGTTAAATTATTTTTACTTTCTTGCATTACGTCAATTGGGGATCCAAATATATCTTCAAGTGATGCATTATCCATATCACTCAATATTTTAGTAATAGTCTCTTCAGATATATCATCTAATGAATAAGTTTTAATCGTTCTAGCATATAAACCATCATTTCCTTTATACCACTTACTTGTATAAGTAAGAGTTGCATTAGCATTATCAAAATAATTATATTGTCTATAATAATGAATACTTCCTAAACTATCTAGCTCTTTCTTTGTTTCTAGTTTTTTCTTAATATCGTTTCTATAAAAAGGGATATCTCCAAGAGCAGCAAAAATTCCAAATGTTATACTGGCTGTTAACACATATGGTGCAATCATTTGCATAAAGCGAAGTGATATATTTAAATTTCTAAGTAAATATATTTTTGTATTTTTTGCTTTTACATGTGCTATTTCATATTGTAGTTTTTGAATTTCATCTGTTATTTGAACTAATATTTTCTTTTTTTCTAATCTTTGCCTTTCGGCTAAACGTTTTTGTTTAGCTAATTCATCCTTTTTTGAACTCATTTTATCCCCTCATTTCAAGTCAAATATGATAGTACATTTATTGATATTTGTCAATAAGAGAAAGCATTAGAAAAAGAATCTAAGTTGCATTTAGATTCTTTATTTATTTTATACTTACAACATCGATAATCTCAGTTTCACGATTATAATTAACTTCGATTCGATCACCAACATTTATAAATGGTAATCTATTACTCACTTTAATTGAAACTTTGTACTTTTTCTCTTCTTCATCCAAAATATAATAGTAAGTATTTCCATCGATAACCACACTTGTTATTTTTTCAACTGTTATTACTTTTGTGTTATTAGCATTACCATTATTATTTAAATTTGCATTACTTAAATAATTATTAGCAGCGGTTTCAATTCCTAAAGTACTATCAGTAACTACTACCTTTTGATAATCAACAACATCGACAAAGGCATACATCTTAACTAACCCAGCATTATCTTTTAAACTAAGTAAATATGTTGGTCTTTCATTTAAATTAATTAAAAGTGGAAACGATGAGATATATTTCATTTGTTGAACCTGACCTTCAGCTGATGCCATTGCTGAATATTCTTCAGCTCCCGGTACAGCATAGAAGTTGGTTTCTTTAGTTCTTAAATTAGTAAGCACAAAACCAATATTTGATTCATCCGTAGATACTGAAGTAATTCCGGTATACATATAAACATCATCATCTTTGATTAAATAATTATAGCCTTCAGTTGTTTGAACTACTCCATTTTGACCAAACATTGAATTAAGAAAACCACGATTATACATTCCCCAGTCATCAATCTGCTCAATAATTAAATTAGCGGAATATACTTGATCAACCCAAGTTGGCACCTCATTTATTTTATATCTTTTAGTCTTACCAGTAATTGGATTTAAAAGAACAATTCCATCTATTTCTTCTTTAAGCCCAACACCAGTATATTTAATTGTTGGTACAACCCAATAAGGATTTCCATCATTATCAATTTCAAAACTTACTTTTCCAAATATTAAAGTTGGATATTTAAACCTTAATGCTCTATCTAAATCCTTAAATAAGTAAGCACTTGGCATATATTTCATACCTTTATCTAACTTTACTAGTTCTGAAGTCCCAGTAACCGAATTAACCTTAATATAACCTTTCGTACCATGACGCATATTATTTAACCATTTAATAAATCCATTATATTCAATCGGAGTAACTCTTACAATTTCATTATTATAGTTTATTTGCGTATATAAATCAGACACATAATACTGACTAACTAATTCACTCATTTGTCCCATTACCCTATCACCTAGTTTTTGACTAGAATCTTTATCAAGTAAAGGAACTTTATTAAAATCTACTTCCTTAATATCTTCAGTAAAACTTGTATCTTCTTTAACATCAATACGATGAGCCCAAGATTTAGCATTAAATAGTGGACTACATATAATGTTAACAAGAATGATTAATACAAATAATCCTCCAACCATCGAAGTCATAACAAGCATATTTTTAGGTAATCTTTTCACTTTATTAATAACTCTTTCACCATCAAATAAACTAATTCCCGAAGTTATTAAATAACAAACAAAAATCATTAATAAGTATCCATAAAAACCAGGATCATGTAAATTTATAGATGGCAAAGTTATAAAGAATAAAACGAATGCAAATAATAAAACAATCATTATTCTTACAAACCATAATTTCTTTTTCATATTTTATCTCCTTTTAACTAATAATAGTTCTATAAAACTAATAATACTATATATTATAACCATGACTCCAATATATTTAACTATCATATCACTAATAACAAATTTACCAACAATACACATAATACCAATGATAATTCCTAATATTGATAATACTAAAGCACCAGTCATTTTAGTTTTTAGTTCTTTACTAAATTTAATACAATCACGTAATTTAATAATACTAGATAAAAGAATATATATTCCAATAATAAATGATACTAATTCTTTTAAGAAATCTACTTTAAATATTAGAATAAAACCAATTACTAAAATAACAATACCAAAAATAAATTGCATCCTATCATTAATTATTCTATCATCATTATTAAAATAATTAATAAATGCCGCTATTCCATAAATTACTGCTATACAGCCTAAAAGAATCGATACCAACGTTGTAACCTTATCTGCCCAAATAAATAAACAAGTTCCTAATATTAATGTACATACTAACATTAACACTTCAGCCCAAAAAGTTTTTTTCATTATATCATCACCTTCACTTTAATTATACAATAAATCCCTATATAATGCTAATTAATTTATATTTTTATTGATAATCGATAAAAATGTATTGACTTTTAATAAAATTAGCAGTACTATTTATTTGAGGTGATAATCATGTCAAGAAGTAAAATGGCTAAAATTATTGAAATATTATTTAAAATTATATTATGTTTAGGAATTATTGGTTTATTTATTATTCCTTATCTATATGATTTTGTTCAGTTTTTTGGATTAGAAAGCTTTAACACCAAAACACTCTTCTATAAAATAGTATTTTATATCTGCTATATCATTTGTTTAGGAATTATCTTTACATTAAATTATATTTTTAAAAATATTTATAAAGATAGTCCATTTAGTAAAAAAATAGAAAAATCATTAAAAATCGTTGCTTTATTATTTATGATGCTATCAATTATTGTCTTAATTAAAACAGTTTTTATTCCAACTGTTTTGAGTATTGCCGTTATTGTAATTACTTTTATTACTAGTCTATGTTTTTATACCCTAAGTGAAATTTTCAAAGTAGCTACCGAATATAAAAACGAAGTAGACTACACGGTATAAGGAGGAAATATGATTATTGTCAATTTAGATATTATGATGGCTAAAAGGAAAATGTCATTAAATGAATTAAGTGAAAAAACGTGCATCACTTTAGCTAATCTCTCAATTTTAAAAAATAATAAAGCCAAAGCAATTCGCTTTTCAACATTAGAAGTTATTTGTAAAGCATTAAACTGTCAACCAGGCGATCTACTTGAATATAAGGAGGAAAATCATGGATAAGAAAACATTCAAATTAACTATTATTCCCATTTTAATAGCAACTTTAGTTATTACTATTTTAAGCAATTATAAATTTGCTGGTTATGATAAATATTTTATCTTTCCAATAACAATCTTAATAATTACTTTCATCTATCTTATAGATAAACAAAATTTAGTTATCAACAAAAAAGGATATTACTATTTGATTCCTATTGGTTTAATAATATTAGGAACATTCTTCTTAAAAACTAATATTTCAAATCTAGTTTTAAATGTTTTCATCTTACCAATTCTAATATCATTTATGTTTTTGACACTAACCAATAAAAATTATGAGCTTAATGGCAAATTCTTAATATGGACAACGAAATTATTTCCAGAAGGGCTTTTCGGAAATTTAAATGTCATAAAAAATAATGTTAACATCAAGAATAAAGATAATAAGAAACTTAAAAATATCTTTTTAGGAATTATTATAAGCATTCCACTAGTCCTTATTATTTTATTACTTCTAGCTAGTGCTGATGATTACTTTAATGCTTTTGTTGAAAAAATAGCCAAAAGCATTGGAAAACTTTTAGATTTTAAAACTATTAAAAATAACTTACTTGTTATATCTTTATCATTTATAACCATTTTCTCTACTTTTGTAAATATCCTTAAACATAAGAACACTAAAGTTGGTCTAAGTGAAAAGCGGAAAATCGAATCAACCATTATTAATACCATTTTAATAATTGTTAATTTCATCTTTTTACTATTTGTTATTTCTGAAATATCACAATTAACTAGCAATTTCTTAAATCTACCAAATGAATATACATATGCTTCATACGCTAGAGAAGGATTCTTCCAATTATTATTAGTAACAGTTATTAACTTCAGTATCATCTTTTATATTTTATATAAAACAAATGGTATTAAAGAAAATAAACTATTAAAATATTTAGTTTTGCTAGTAATTTTATTTACAATTATCTTAATCTTTAATTCTTATTATCGTATGTATATTTATATGCATCAATTTGGTTTTACTATTTTAAGGTGTCAAGTAATATTATTCTTATTAATGGAATTAATTATCTCATTAATTATGATTAAAAAAATAATTACTGGTCTTAAACATAAAGATGCTTACTTGCTATTTATCATAATGATTAGTACTTATATTATTAATATCCTTGCTTGTAATATTGATGTTATGAATTATTTAAATCATTTAATAAACAAATAAAAATGCCCAAAGGCATTTTTTATTGATATTTAATTAATATAGCTAGCGCCACTCATCTCTTCTCGTATCTTCAGTTTCCTGCTTTAAAAATTCTGAAACTGCCTCTATTGTATCTAATACTGGATTCTTCTTTTTAGCATCTTTTAAACTATCTTTTAAAACAGCTAAGGCTTTTTCTTTAGAAATATATTTGACGGTATATCCCCATTCTTTCTCATAATCAGTAAGTTCCATCTTACTAGTATCTGGTTTCAAATCAGTTCTAATAACATAATAGTTATTAATTGTTAAAGTATTTACGTCTTTCTTAGGATAATTACGATTATAATATTTTACTCTGAAAAAAGGTATCAAATCTAATTCATTCAAGATAATGCCACTTTCTTCTTTTACTTCTCTTGCTAAAGCGTCCATTAGTTTTTCATTTGCTTCAACATGTCCGCCAACAAATTGATATGTCTTATCGGCATATCCGAGTAATATTTCGCCCTTAGAATTAATAATTAGCGCCTTAACCCTTTCAACAATATTATTAATTTCATTTTCTTCTAACAAATCATAATTATATATTATCTCTTTCATTTGCGTTCCTTCTTTACAACAATATTGTCCATACTTTTAACAATTTTATCACCGGAGATTACGCCTCTTACTGAAACCAATGGATAAATATTGGTATTAGGACCAATCATTGTTCCAGGATTAAGCACCGCATTACAGCCAATCTCCACATAGTCTCCCAAAAAAGCACCTACTTTTCTTAAATTTGTTGTCATTTTTTCATCACCATTTTTAATAATGATATTTTGTTTATCACTTTTTATATTTGAAGTGATACTTCCTGCTCCCATATGTGAAGCATATCCTAAAATTGAATCACCAACATAATTAAAATGAGGTACTTCTACATTGTCAAATAGTATTGAATTCTTAATTTCGCAAGAATTCCCCAAAACACTATTCTTCCCAATAATCACATTTCCTCTAATAAGGGCACAATGTCTAACTTGAGCATTTTCATCAATTATACAAGGACCAGTTATCTTTGCCGTAGCACTGACAATTGCTGTTTTGTGAACCCATATATTATCACCACTTAAAATATAGTCATCTGTTAATTTATTTCCTAAAGCAATAATATAATCACTTATATTAGGTAAAATCATATATGGATAATCATATTTCCTAATCAAATCAATTGCTATCGTATTATCACTTATAAAAATATCTTTTGTTTTCATAATATACCTTCCTTTATCGTTTCATAAGCATTCTTATTACCTATTTCTATAAAACTATCATCATTAAACATTATAAAATATTTGCCATTTTTTTCAGTTATTTCTTTAATATCATCAACATTTCTTTCAAAAATTATTTCTTTCATTTTTATATAATTAATTTTACCAGATATCCGTAAATCTTCCATCGAATTATGATATCCGCTTGGATAATCAAACACAAGTAAACGCTTGTTAGTTATAATAAAAGAATATAATTTATTATTTTTATATATTAAAACGTCATCAATGATTTTCTTTATATTTTCATTATTTAACAATTTAAAATTATACATAATTTTCTCCATCTACCTACACCGAAAATAAACTTAACAAACCATTCAATTATTTCTTATTTTAATTATATCATCATCTAATAATTCCCCTATCAATAATGATGATTTAGGATTATGTTTACTATAATTATCATTTACCTGTAATTCACTATAATTGGCATAACAATACTTGCAAAAATGTTTACAAGAATTATAAACTCCTACATCCACCATTTCAACGCACTCACATACTAGATCTTTTCTGGCTTTCCATTTCTCTTTGTACACTTTGCCAGTTAATTTAAATGCTAATTCCTTAGATATACAGTCATCTTTAATAAATCCAAATTCAGTTAAGTCTCTTTCTTCATTACAAGTATGAACCACCATATTATGTCTCTTTGCACTTTTACTAAATGATGTTCCAATAATTTTATAATCACTTTCAGTTAGTTTTCTACATTTTAATATACTATAATTATTTCTAACATTTTTATAATCATCTATAAAATGAATTAATAATTTGCTTACATAACTATCAAGTAATTCACATATCTTGTCAAATGCCTTAACATGATATTCTAAACTATATTCATCACTTATAAATATTGGATCATATCTTATTACAAGATTTTCTTTGCCAATTATACTTGATAATTTCTTTATTGCTTCAATTATATCTTTTTTAGGAGGTATATTAGGTTCTACCTCCTTCTTATATGGCGTTAAAGTAACATGAAAATATATTTTCTTTTTGATATCTTTTAACTTATCTAACATTGGTATTGGATTCTTAGTACAAAAAAATAGTAAATCTACATCATCCATCATAATCCTACTTACCATTTTAGGATTAAATGGATTTCTTACATCTATAAATCCAGCTTCTAATCTATTCATTAACCAGTCAGAATAAAAAGCAACTATATCAGTTCTACCGCTTATATTCAGTATCACTTTACCACCACCTCTACATATAATTATTTTTCAGGTGTTTTAAGACTAAGCAACGACACACATTCAACATGGCATGTTTGTAGGTACTAGACATGTCATAATTTACCTGTTCGTGGGTACTTGCATGGTTAGTTCACATGTTTTTAATATATTGTTCGTGGGTAATTAGACATATCTATTTTCATGTATTATATAGGCTCTATTTCTTATTACCAATTAATTCTAAATTTTTGATACTTTCTAAAAATGCAAGTTCAACATCACTAGGTTTCGTTGATATTCTATTTTTATATTTATCATATTCTCTTTTGGCATGATTGATTGCTTCTTCATGACTAATTTTACCAGCATCTTTCAAAATATCTTTTCTATTCATCTTTAAAAAATAATTTAATTCTTTAATCCAATCATCCATAGTCATTACATTTTGTTCAATAGCTTGAAGTTCAGCATAATCAAGATACATTGAAACTATTCTATTTAATATATCAAGTTCTTTTTCATTTAGATAATTTTTAGCAATAGTTGCTTCAGATAGAGTTGGATAATTACCAACGAACGATGTAAGTCCCATAAAGTCTTTATTACCATCAGCACGTTCTACAATAACTTCAGCCGCAGTATGCCCGTGTGCTGCCCAATGCATCTTATTTTGAACCGTTTTAAAAAATTCTTTTGTTACTTCTGCTTTTGGATCATAATCAACTGAAGTTGCATATATGTCTAATACTTTTCTCCAAAAAACTTTTTCACTTGATCTAATATCACGTATTCTAGATAGTAATTCATCAAAATATAATCCACCACCTGCACGTTTTAATAAATCATCATTCATGGTAAATCCTTTAGTTATATATTCGGTAAGTTTATCATTTGCCCATTTTCTAAAATTTGTTCCTACATTAGAACGTACTCTAAACCCTATTGCGACAATCATATCAAGATTATAGTATTTAACATTATATTTCTTTCCATCATTAGCAGTTGTTCGGAATTTCCGAACAACTGAATCTTCATCTAATTCATGTTCTTCAAAAATGTGTTTTATATGCTCAGAAATATTTGACTTACTAGAATTATATAATTTTACTAGTTGTTCCTGATTTAACCATACAGAATCATCCTTAAATGTTACTTCAATATTGTCATGCCCATACTTATCTTTATATATTACTATACTCCCATGTTCATTCACTTTATTACCTCCTTGTTTATTAAATATATTATTTATTCAATATTAAAACTACTTTACTTTTTTTGCTATTTTTTCTAATTCTTTCTTAATTCTTGGTTTATGCAATGTTTCCAAAGTTTGAAGACAATAACCCCTAAAAAATTTAATTCCACCTTCGCCATATTCATTAGTTTCATAGTATCCATCAGCAATATGAAATTCTTCTTTCATATTTAGAATATTTTTGCATTCATTCACCCATTTTATAATTTCTTTCTTTGTTACTGTATCTCTTAAAACAGTAAACCCAAAACTATCTCCAAAAACAGATGGATCAATATAATTACCATTCCAACTGGAAGTTCTAAAATCCCAAGGCCTAATAAATCTTTTATCTTTTATTACGACTTGTTTATTTAATTCTACTTCTTTATCAAGTAATTTGCTATATACATATTTTACTATTATATCTATATTATTTTGTAATATAATTCTTTTTTCAGTAGACATTAATCTACTATTAATTGTATCAAATGACACAACATAATATAATGAATTGGGATTTTTTTGAGCTAATAAATACAAATCTAAGTACTCTTCATATGCCATGTAATCTCCTCCTTTTAAAACTATTATTTCTAATTTAACAAGTGTACCTTAATGGTATGTGGAAACATGTCTACCACTAACTGCCCTATCATTTTCGGTATGTGTTTGACATGTATTTTTACTCAAATATACGATTTTTATTCTTTTTTAAATCTTCTATTATTTTTGATAATGCCTTATATTACAAGGCTTTTCACTAATTATGGCGACATAGCAAAGCTACACATTCAACATGATGTGTTCCCGGAAACATATCAACAACACTAATACCCATTAATTTATAATTATCAAGTAGTTTTATATCCCTAACTAATGTCATTGGATCACATGATACATAAATTACTTTCTTTATTTTCTTTTCATTAATAATATCTACTGTATGTTTATCAAGTCCTATTCTTGGAGGATCGACAATTAATATATCTCCTTGGATGTTATCATCAATTAATTTACTAACATCCCCACAAAGAAATCTAGCATTTGAAATATTATTTGCTTTTGCGTTGTCCCTAGCATCTTCAATTGCTTCAGGAATTATCTCTATACCTAAAACACTTTTAACATATCTTGCTATATATAAACTAATACTTCCAACACCACAGTATAAATCAATTACTCTATCTTCTTTATTAAATTCACCATATTTAACAATCTCATCATATAAATTACTGATGTTTGTTGTATTAATTTGAAAGAAAGCATTTGGTGATACTTTATATTTTAAATCACCAATATTAATATAACCATCTTCTTTTTTATATACCACTTTATTATTAATAACTATCTGAATGCATAATTCCTTCAAACTATCTATATCTAACTTACCATTGATAATTAAAATTAAACCATTATCACATTCTCTAATTGTAATTAATTTAACTAACGATAAATCTAGTTCATTAATTTTCATATATAATTCATTAACTTTATCACTAACTAACAAACACTTATCAATATCAATAACTCCATCAAATTCTCCAATTAAACCCAAACCTTTACCAACATGATAAGTGATTTTATTACGATAACCCAGTTTTTTCTTGCTTCCAATTATGTGTGGTTTAATATCAAAATTTAAATATTTTTTAAAGATATTCTTAACCTTATTTTCTTTAAATTTTAATTGTTTATCATATTCTAAATTACTGATATTACATCCCCCACACATTTCGTAATATGGACACATTGGTTCTATCCTTAAATTGCTTTTTTTAGTAATAGCATTAATCTTACCAACATTATATTTCTTATATTCTTTACAAATATCGATATCTACTTCATCACCAGTAATACTTTTAGGCACAAAAATAATTTTATTATCTATTTTTCCGATACCATTACCCTTATGATCCATATCTATTATTTTAATTTTCATATAATCACACCCTTATTGGATTGACATCGATAGACATATCTACCTTATTGTTTATTTTATATATTTCATCTAATTTTGTTAAAACTTTATTTAACTTATCATCATACTTATACTTAATGATGCATTGATAATGATAAACATTATTAATTTTAAAAACACTTGCCATCGATGGCCCCAAAACAACTGTATCATTACTTAAATATTTTCTTAAATAACTACCAATCTTATTAGCCTCACTGAAGCCTAGCTCATAATCCTTACTTGTAATATTAACCAAGGTGATATAGAAAAATGGTGGATAACTAAGAACTTTTCTAATTTTCATTTCTTCTTCATAAAATTTTAAATAATTATGTTCTTTTGCTAAAAGAATACTATAGTGTTCAGGATTATAACTTTGAATTATTACTTCACCTGCTAAATCACTTCTTCCAGCCCTACCGGAAACTTGACTTAAAAGTCCAAAAGTATTCTCAGCACTTCTAAAATCAGGAATATTCAAAGACGAATCAGCATTAATTACTCCCACTAAAGTAACAAGTGGAAAATCTAAACCCTTAGCTATCATTTGCGTACCTAATAAAATATCATATTGGTGATTGCCAAAATCCTCAATTATTTTTTCATGCATTCCCTTTTTACTTGTCGTATCCATATCCATACGAATTATTCTGGCTTTGAATTTTTTATTCAGTTCTTCTTCTAATTTTTCAGTTCCTAAACCATAATCTTTCATATTATCTGATCCACATACAGGACATTTATGAATATTTTTAATACTATAATTGCAATAATGGCACCTATTGGTATCACTCGTTTTATGATAAGTTAGAGAAATATCGCAATTAGGGCATTTTAAAACATTACCACAATCACGACAAGTTAGCATTGATGAATAGCCACGACGATTAAGTAATAAAATCACTTGCTCATGTTTATTAATTTTTTCTTCAATTTTTTTATTAAGTTCATCGGATAATATAAAGTTTCCCTTTTTAACTTCATTTTTCATATCAATTATTTTGACATTAGGTAAATGTCCACCACCAGCTCTATTTTCTAATGCTAGTAAAGTATATACCCCTTTCCTAGCTCTCGCAAATGATTCTAAAGATGGCGTTGCGCTACCTAAAACAACCGGAGCATTATGATATTTGCCTCTTAAAATAGCTACATCCCTAGCGTGATATCTTGGATTATTTTCTTGCTTATAAGTACTTGAATGTTCTTCATCAATAACAATTATTCCGATATTTTTTAATGGTGCAAAAACGGCACTCCTAGCACCAATTACTATTTTTACCTTACCATCCATGATTTTTCTATATTCATCATATCTTTCAGTATCGGATAACCCACTATGCAAAATAGCCACATCACGACCAAATCTTGTCACGAATCTGTCGACGATTTGTGGTGTCAAACTAATTTCTGGCACTAACATAATAGCTGTCTTTCCATTTTGAATCGCCTTATCAATTAATTCCATATACACTTCTGTCTTACCAGAACCAGTAACACCATATAATAAATAAGTATTATGAATATTAAACTTTACCTTTCTAGAAACTTCTACTTGTTCTTTATTTAATTTAACCCTATGATATTTTCCACTTGTATGACTAGTATAACGATTTACTTCTTCATATTCAAATTTAATAATTTCATGCTTAATTAATGTATTGATACTACTAGTTAAACTAGTAACAAGTAAACGATCATCCGTAATTAATTTTTCTAATATTTTAACTTGTTCATCATACCTACAATTTTCAATATACTTATTGGCTTCTTCATAACTAACATTAAGTCTAATGTAACGCTTCATTTTAATTCCAATGTTTGTATTTTGTTTAGCTTTCAACGCTTTTGGTAACATTGCCTGATATATTGATATTTTACTACATAAAATATTTTTTTGGATTTCTTCACCCAAAGCTAGCATCTCATCATTTAAAATTGGTCTTTCATCACAAATATCAATAATTTCTTTTAATTCATAATTATCCTTATATTCACTACTAATATTTAAAACGAAGCCTTCAATGTTTTTATTATTAAAAGGTACTAATACTCTATGTCCAATTTTTAATATTTTTGTTAATCGCTTAGGTACTATATATGTAAATTCTCTATCAACTGCTTTAGCACCATATTCGATAATTACCTTTGCATACATAATACCACTCCTTTACTTAATTATATCGATTTACAAAATCAAAGTCAATATATACAAATAAGTGTTTGCAAATTAATTTTTATCCAATAATAAAATAGAGCCCACGCTCTATTTTCTATACTTTAGTTTGATTATCTATATATATCAATAATTAATCTTTATCTATTTATTCCCCTTTTAAATATATCTTGACCTTATAATTATTATCATAGTAATCATTATATACTACATATACTTGATTGTTTTTTAATTCATCGACTTCATATGCCAATATATAATTGCTTTCATTTTCAGTAACATATTGTTTCTTATAACAATTACCTAAATCGTTAAACCTGTAACATATATTTTTATCAACACTATATTTTTTTCTACCAACATGAAGTGTCAAATTACCAGTATTAAATTGTTCCTTTGCACCATATTTATATATATTAAAATTAATAATTACGTATTTTTTATTACCATAGCTAGCATAATAGCCATCTTTAATTGTTATTATATTATTATAACCAAATGGTTCATCAACGCTATAAACTTTATACTTTGTCTTAACAAAGATAAAACCTTTATATCCTAAAAAAGCAACAATGACAGCTAAAATTACCACAATATAAACTTTAAATTCTTTAAAAAAGTAAGTAAGCTCGCGCTGCCCTTTTCTAGCTACACGCATCACATTAGTCGTATCAATACCAACATTTACCTCTACTTCTTCACTATCTCCAGCTTCAGCATTAAGTTCTTGCATATCTCGATTAAAATCAAATTTTTTAATATCAAAGCCAAGTCCTCTTATAAGCATTACAAAAACCGTATAATATTGAAACAATAGCGTTATAGTTAAAATATCACGATATAATCTTATTGTCTTTTGCTCCGCCACAGCATTAGCAAAACCACCCATATAACCAAATAATATGAACATAAATATAATTATAATGAAATATATACCAATAGTAAATTTATATAGTCTTCGTGGCTTATCTTTATATTTAAGTAACCATTGTACTAAAAAGCATAATACCAAGGCTAATAAAATATATACAAAAATTCCATAATTAATATACATTGGTGCATCATATCTATTTGTACTAGCTTCGATTACTTTCTTTAAAAACATATAAATGTTACGACATTTTAATGCCACTAGTCCAAACAAAACAGTAATAATCAAGTGGATTAATCTAAAATGCTTAATTAAAAAAGCATATGGTTTTCTAAGTACCATCTATATCACCCTACTATAATGATATCATTTTTTTCAATATTTCACAATATTATTTATTCATATAGACAATTAACTGTTCCGGTTGTAAATAAATATTTTCATTTTCACTAATTAAATCACTAATATTTATCTTAAATGTCTTAGCTACCTCTGTAAGTGTATCCCCAATTTCCGTAAAATATAGCATACTTCCTGCCTTAGGAACTAATAAAACTTGCTTAGGATATATATAATCTGTTTCATTAAGTCCATTAAGTCTAGCTAATAAAGATGCATTAATATTATTAGCAGTAGCTATCCTATACAAGGTATCTCCATCACCAACAACATAATAATTAAAGTACTTATTATTTATATTAGAATTATCTTCATTATTTCCGGCAATATACATATTATTCATTTCAAACCTCCCAATATAAGATATTCTAAATTTAAAAAATTGTCATAAAAAAGCAGGAATTATTCCTGCTCTTTCTTCTTTTCAATAGCATATTTTTTCTTTTGTTCTATCATAATATCAGTAATGTTAGATTCAATTTCACTAAGTGCTTTAGGATCAATATTAGTAATTGTTATTACTTCCTTAATCGTATCCAAAACAACTCTTCCAAAAATTAATCCTTTTTGAATTGTTAAATCATTATACATATCCGGAGTAATTGATTTAAAGAAATAGCCAAAGACTAATCTTTTTGTAGCCACCATTATTCTTTTATCAGTTAAAGCCACAACGTAGGTATTAAATATCTCTGACATACGATCATTTTTTTGACCAGCAAATATATATAATATTTTTTCATCAGGATTTAAATGTTTATCTATAATTTTACAATGTTGCTTAGTTCTCCACGCAATCGTAAATGGGTATTTGTTTAAAAATTTACGAATTAATTCATAACTATTCATATTTATTCTCCAACAACTACTCTATCTTTAAAGAAAGCTTCAACTGATTCTTTACCGACATAACCACCGATTGAATCGACAATTCTATCTCCTAACATAAATAATGTTGTTGGTGTTCCCCATTGATTCTTCTTTAAATATTTATTTGTAGTTGATAATTTATTAAATTCTTCTTCTGTTAAATTATCAGTGTTAATATAAGTAACTGCTATCTTTTGTTCATTTGCTACTTCATCCATTATTGGCATATATTGTTGACAATAACCACAAGTAGTTCTCTCAATAACAACTACAAAAGCATCACCATTATTAACCATATCTTCATATTCACTATATGTTATTTCATGCAAGCCAACCTCACCTTTTAATTCTAATGGAAAATCGATTTCAGGTTGTGCCATCGTTCCCTTACTTGAAAAGATAGCCACTACAGCAATCACTAAAACGATTCCAATTAAAATAAAGTCTGTTTTTTTCATTTTTTCCCTCCAATTAATATTCTACTATTTTTTTCTTTATAAGTCAAATTAATAAAAGACATTCCTAAGATACAAGCCACATGCTGGGGCTGTTCTACCAGCTAAAGTCCTATCTTCATGCTTAAGAATCTCGATTATATCTTCAGCTTTTCGCTTACCTTCACCTATTTCAATTAATAAACCTACCATATTTCTAACCATATATCGCATAAAACCAGTTCCTACGAAAGTAATGGTAATTTTATTGACATTCTTACTATCTCTTGCAATCATCGTATTACTAATCGTTCTAACATAATCAACTATCTCATCATTAGTCTTAGTAAATGATTTAAAATTATGTTCTCCTTCAAAAAACTTAAGTCCTCTTTCCATAGCATTTATATCTAACTTTTTATTGTATTGATAAACATAATTTCTCTCTATTGGATCATATTCACCCATATTAATCTTATATATGTATTCCTTACCAATGGCGCTAAATCTAGCATGAAAATCATCACTAACTTCCTCAATTTTTTTAATATAGATATCATCCGAAAGTAAAGAATTAATTCCTTTTTGTAATTTATCACAAGCAATTTTTTTATCTAACTCAAAATGGGCCTTTTGGTTTAATGCATGTACCCCAGCATCAGTTCTACCAGAAGCACAAATGTTAACAATCTTGCCACCATTTATTTCCCTTAAAACATCCTCGATAACCTTCTGAATAGTTCTTTCCTTAGGTTGCTTTTGATAACCATTAAAATTGGTTCCATCATAACTAAATGTCATTAAATACCTCATAACATCACCAAGATAATTATACAAAAAAAATGACTAAATGTAAATCTAGTCATTAACAATCTAGAACATAATAATTATAATAATTATTAATCACACATTGACTAATATCATACATATTAACCAATTCTTTAGGTACAATATATATACTATCTTTATCTAGTGAATTTGGCAAATAAAATTTAATTTTATCGATTGATTTAACTTGTTGAAACATCACATATTCATTCTCAATACTTCTATTTTTTATATAATAATTGGGTGACATTTTTGTATAATAAAGCCAAAAAATGTATGGCTGATTAATCGTATCGGTTATATAAATATTCTTAGCAGTATTAATGCTCAAAATACTTTCTTCGAGGCCATAATTATTAACACTTGCAATCTTTCTTTGATAAGAACCAAAATAATAATAATTAAACAATATAAAACTTATTAAGTAACATGTACATATACCAATTTTTAAGTACCTATTTCTTTTTGACATATCAATTACTCCAAGAATTATAAATGCCAACATTGGAAACCAAGTGATGTTTAATCTATTAATATTTCCATCAATCATTATTCCTACTACAAAACTACATATTAATGCAATAAAAATAATTTTAAGATATATATTTTCATAATATCTCTTAAAATACACTATTATTCCATATACGAATAATGGCAAAGAAAATAAATAGAATACTCCAAAACCATTCATATAATTAAGAGCCACTGCATCCTTTTGAAATATAATTATATACAAAAAGTCAATAAAATTTTTAAAGCAATTCTTTATAAAGTTACCATTAACACTTGTAACGGTAGTAAATCTATTATATGGAAGTCTAGGTATCGAAATTCCAAACATATTTATCGTATCTAACTTAAAGTAATTAATTATAACGAATAAAATCATTGGTAAAGCAATAATTGCTGTAATAGAAAAATATATTATTGCTTGTTTAAAGGAAATCTTTTTAATCTTCACCAAATAAACATACATAGATATTAACAATATTGGGATAAAAAGATAACTAGTTCCGTAGGCATAGGTCGATATACCTAAAGTAATAGATGATAGAATTAACAATCTCTTTTTATTATCAACTATACCAAAGTACATAAATACTAATGCATAAAGAACCAGATCAGGAAATATATTTGATTCAAGCCCCCATCTAGATTTCATTATGTGCCATGGCATAACGGCAAAAATAAATAATACAATTAATCCATTATTATTAGGCATAATACGCCTTATAAAAAAATAAACAAAAATTATTGATAAACAACCAATTAAAGTCATTGGCAATCTTATAGAAAGACTATTATTACCTAAAATATTGATAATTGGTAATATAAAATAAGCATATAAAGCATTTTGACCACTTCCCCAAGCAACAAAATGTACCGGCCATGACATTCCAAATCTATCTACTCCATAATTAACAAGCGAATATGCCTCATAGCCAATAGATGCTTCATCCTGATTTAACCCTAAAGGAAAAGAATCAATCCGATATAGTCTAACAAAGCAACCAATAAAAATAATTATTCCTGCTATTAATGCAAACTTATTATGCTTTTTCTTTCCGATTATTACAAATAATGAAAAGATAAAACTAATTACCATAGTCAATAAAAAATTCATTTATTATCCTCACATAACATATATAATATATCTTTAGTATAATATGCAATAACAACTGCATAACCAATTATTATAATTGTTTTGGCTTCAATTACCGTACCAAATAAATACCAAGAATATGTCATAATTGAACATAAAATAATACTTATCAGTAATGTCAAATTCTTCCTGTAAACAATGTAATAAATTAAAGCTAAAACTAGCCCTACATATAAATATCTATCATGCATTCTAGGTAATAAAAATGTCGTTATAACTACAAACCATAATCCCAAATTTATTATTTTTTGATTATTAAACTTAACATTCTTATAAATAACATACGCAAGCATTAAAAAACATACTGCCATTGTCATAATTATGCCATAATTACTAAATATTATAGCATCTTCACCAATCAAATCATAAATATTTAAAAAATTTAATGTTGTACTTTCAGCATATTCGCCGATTTGTTTAATATATATTGATATAATACTGCCAATTGGTCTGCCAACAATTATTGCTGGAAGTGATAATATAAAATTAACTAAGGAAATATATAAAAAGTTTAACAAAGAAAACTTCTTACTAGCAAAATAAACAACTATATACATTGGCAAAATAAATATAAATTGTAATTTTAATGCAAATGCTACTCCCAATAGAATAAATGATAATTGATATTTCTTTTTAAGTAAAAACAAAATTGATAAAACAATAAAAGTGGCATACATTGAATCACATTGTCCCCATAATGATCCATTCATTACTATTTCTGGTACAAAAAGCATCAATGCATATGTAAAAAAGAAATATACTTTTTTATTATCCTTTACTAAAAATGCTACTAAAGATGCTGAACTAAGTGCTAGTGCAAAGTCAAAAAAGATAGATAATCCTTTGATTAAATATAATCCATCCAATGGAATATATGTTAAAAGAGCAAGTATAGTCATATACGGTGGGTTATAATCACCTTGATAATCTTTTAATGCTAGGATACCACCATTACTTTTCAAATATTCAAACCAATGGGATAAAAAATTAGTATAATCTCTACTTACAAAATCTAACATATAATAACGCACTAAAAACGCTAATATAGTTACAATTATAATTCCGATAATTAAATAATTCTTTTTAAACCAATCAACCATTTTTCTCTCACTTTTTAGCATAACAACCACAATCCTTTCCTAAATAACATATTTAAATAATGAATAGAAATAATAATATAAGAATACTGCAATTACCAATAATGTAAATGCCCAATAACTAACATTTAATATAAATTTATTAGGAACTATTTTCTTATATAAGAATAATAAAACAATTCCAATAATACTAAGTACTACTCCAATATTAAATAATGGTAACTTATATTTAACCTCAATAACATTATTTCCTTTATTCAATTTAATACATACAAAATTATCCAAATAACTATATGTCTCAACTTCTTTATCATTATTATAAACATATAAACCAGGTATATTATTAATTGGTAAAAATAAATATTTTTCGCTATCTACATCAATATAGTACTTATTATCTTTATACTCTACTTGACTAGATAAATTAAGAATGTCCTTTTTCTTTATTGTACCGATAACAAAATTAAAGTATTTTTCTGCTTTTAAATATATTTCAATATTAATATCATCATCATAACTACCTAGATATTTAATGTAATTATCAATATCATAAATTTTTTCATCATTAATCATCATATAATCGATATTGTCATAATAGTCACTATAAAAATATAAATATTCAATATCTTCAATATTATACTCTACCAATAAACCTTTTTGATCATCACATTCATATTCACTATAATCAATTATATTATTATCTGTATTGTACAAGTTTTTATATAAGTTATTTTGATAGTCAAAGCGGTCACCATTTGATATATCTTTTATTTCATCAAATATTACACCATAATTATTACTATAATTATATTCATATAGATACTTACCATTATAACTATCAACTAAGCTATACATATCATCAGCTATTTTATCATCTCTACTTAACACATATCTAAAATTAAGTAAATAATCAGTGAAAATAGTACCCCCATAACTATATACACTCGTATCACTTGTATGATATCCTAAATCACCATATGTATTAATTGCCTTTTCTGGAGCAATGTGCAACCAATTATCCAATGCTGACACATTAAATATCATTCCATAATATGGTGTATGAACATCATATTCAACTTTATATCTACCATCATTATTAAATTTCATATTACTATTAACATTTTGTGCATTAACACAAAGGAAATAACCAGAATTATAATATATTGTCCAAGTTGAAAACAAAAAGATTGAATATAAACTTATTGCTCCCATAAATATATATTTGAACCATTTATTTTTAATAAATAGCATAACAATATACATTACAAAAACAATTGCAACCATATAAATGATATGAAGATAAGAAGTATTACTAATTTCTAAAAGAATACCACTATTAATAATATCACGGCGATAAGAACTATCAAGTAGTATACCAACTATTCCAAGCATAACTATAATTGATGAAAATAGAGCATCAATTATATAAGGTTTGGAATCATCTTTTTTATTATATTTAGAAATATAGTACAGTGCCATATCCATAATAATAAATGACGCTACAAAACCATATCTATATGGAAAGCACCAATAACTACCACCATGTAAAAGTGCATTAATTGGATCGATAATAACTGGAATAATATATAACATTGCTAGAATAAAATAACCATATATATTTACTTTATCTTTTTTAAATTTTGTAAGTAATTTAATAAACATAATTATTAATAGTGGACTAAATAATAAATATAAACTCTTCATAGCAATATTGCTAAACATATTTGTATATGTATCAAAATTAAATCTAGCTGATTTTAATATTTGATACATTAAAGGAACACTACTAAACGCTGATATTAAGAAAGCAATTACCGTACTAATACCTAGTTTAAATATAGTTTCTTTTACTTTTTCTTTCTTATATAAATTTAAATAAATGAATGCATACAACAATATAAATATAACAATAAAATAACTAAAATAGAATGTTATTATAAAGCATAAAGATAGTACTATAATATAACCTAAGGTATTACCATCTCTCAATAATTTATTTAGATATAAAACCAATAATGGAAACAAGATAACAATATCTAGCCAAATCTCATTAAAATAATTAAGTAATATAAAGCCATTAAATGTATATAAAATACTAAACAAAACTTTATAAAAATAATTAATTTTATACGATTTTTCAATATAAATATAACTAGTTAAACTAACTAAACATAATTTTATAATAATAAATAAACCAAAGAAATTAACAATATTATCCCTACTTGTTAAATATAGTAATAAATTTAAAGGACTAAATAAACTACCTTGAATAATTAAAGAAGCATAAAGAGAATTTCCTAATCCTAAATCAGTATAAAATAAGTTACCTGTTCCATGTAGGAAATCCCAAATTTTATATAATACTGGAATATATATATAATCTGCATCTACTTGTACTAAAGGCTTTGAACCAAAAGGATATAGATTATTAAAGCAGTAAATAATAGCCAATATTACAAATGTAATCATCGAAGGAATAATATACCTAATATATTTTTTCATACCTCACCTACCAAAAAAGCGATGTTGCCATCGCTTAATATTTATTAATTTGTACTAACCTTCTTAAAGTACCAAAATGAATAACCAATAGCTAATAGGCCAATAACCCAAGCAAATATTATCGCTGCTGTACCAGTTTTTGGATTTTCAGGTGGCGTCGTAGTACTTACACATTTATCACTATTGTTAAGTGTATATCCCACTTCACAACCAGCACAATTATTTTTATCTTTTATACTAGTTACCAAATTACCATTATTTGGTGATTTTGTTGCCCAAACATATTTATGATCAACTAGATAACAAGCATCTGTAGAAGTACTTGGAGTTGAAGCACTTGGCGTCGGAGTTGTTCCACTCGGAGTTGGAGTTGTTCCACTCGGAGTTGGAGTTGTTCCGCTCGGAGTTGGAGTTGTTCCGCTCGGAGTTGGAGTTGTTCCGCTCGGAGTTGGAGTTGTTCCGCTCGGAGTTGGAGTTGTTCCACTCGGAGTTGGAGTTGTTCCACTCGGAGTTGAAGGCACACTTGGTGTTGAAGGCGCACTTGGTGTTGAAGGCGCGCTTGGTGTTGAAGGCGCACTTGGTGTTGAAGGCGTTGCGGGTTTACAATACCAAGTTTGTTGTTGGCCAGATTCATATGGTCCAACAACCTCACTTGAAGAAAAATCACATTGCGTATACCTCGAATCATAACACCATTCTGAACATGCTGGAATGTTACCAGTCAAATTACAAGTTGTATTAGAACTAGATGGTGTACAAGTTAATGTAGTCACAGAGCCAGATACATTAAAACTTATTTTTGCTTCATCTGGATGATCTGGATCTACACAATCGTTTGAACTTGTTTTTCCTAATCCATAAGTAGTTTTACCATCTGGACACGATTTACATTCAATCATGCCAGTTCCATCTTGATAAGTACCAATTGGACACTCTTTACAACTAGTTTGTTCAACCTGATCCTGATAATGTCCAGGTGTACATGCTACAGCTTCTACCCCATCTGGACATGCGTGACCGGTGCTACATTGTGAACATACACCATTTGGAGCCACAAAACGTCCAGGATCGCAAGTATTTGAACCCGAACCAGAACCCGAACCAGAACCTGATCCAGACCCAGGTTCTGGGTCTTCTTCGTTCGTAACGCAATCGAAATGATAATATGGAACGCCATCTGCTTCACCCTTCACTGAACAAGTTGGTGACTTTGTAGCATCACAAGGATGATTAGTCCCCTCAGCTAATTCCTCCATACAATCATCTCGATTTAACCAGCCCAAAGGCCGAACCGCATATCCCCCATTACACTGATATACAAAGCTACCATTGTTGAAGTACGAACCATATGGAACTGTTCCCTCGAGGCCATACGAACCAACAGGGCAAGGATCTCCATCTTCATTATCAGCCCCGTATGTTCCTTTTGCAAAATGATTATTGGATACTACTGCTACAAATACTACTGTCGCAATAGTAATCAATGATATGGATAATAAACCTATCCATTTATTTATTTCCTTCATTCATATACCTCTTATTAAATTTCTACTTTATCTAAATCATCAACTAATTCTAATTGAGCTTGAGTTAATGATCTAATTCTTTCTTTATATACTTTTATATTTTTTTCTAAAAGAATTCTCTCATTTTCAGTTTTTTCAGCATTAATTAAGGCTTCATGAACAATTGAATTAGCATTATTCCTTGCTTCTTCAATTATCGCATTGGCTTCTTTCTTGGCTGATTCCTTTACTTTATCAGCTACCTCTTGAATGTTTAAAATTGCCTTTTCTAATCTTTTAATATCTACATTAGAAATATTGTCATTAGAAGCTTTTTCATTAAGCTTCTCTATTTCATTTTTATAAGTCATATTTTCAGCGTTGAGTTTTTCTAATCTTCCAATTACAATATCAATAAATCGATTAACTTCATTAATATCATAGCCATTATTTACGATACTAAATCTTTTCATATCTCACCACTTAATCTTCAATATCTTCTTGTCTTTTACTATCATCATCAGTAATTGAGCCTTCAACATTAACATTTTTAGGAGTACACAAAAATATACCTACGCCTATTTTTTGTAAGTCTCCACCAATTGCATATACTGTACCACTTAAAAAGTCAATAATTCTTTTTGCTTGTTCAGCCGTAACACGTTTCATATTAACAACAACTGTGTTTCTTTTCTTTAAATGATCCGCAATTTGTTGACTCTCAGAAAACGCACGAGGCTCCAACAATATCATCTTACCTGTACCAGTAGGCATCGTTACTGCTTCAGCAGTATAGTAAGAATCTTCACTACTTTCTTCATCTGATATTATTTCCTTAATTTTTCTTCCAAAGGCCATACTAAAATACCTCCTCTATCTTATATAAGATAATTTTATCATAGGTTAAAAGAAAATTCAATAATATTTTATCTACTTTTTTAACATATGGTATGCAAAAAGCGATGTTATTCATCGCTTTTTTATATTTACTCACTTTTTAATAATTTACTTTTCTTAAAATACCAAAAAGAATATAACATAGCCATAATACCAAGTATCCATATAAATACAATTGACATACCACCAGTTTGTGGATTCTCAGGAGGTTCCGAACTGCTTGAGGCTGGTGAAGTTGGGCTTGGAGTTGAAGGCGTTGGACTCGAAGGTGTTGGAGTCGAAGGTGTCGGACTCGAAGGTGTTGGAGTCGAAGGTGTCGGACTCGAAGGTGTTGGAGTCGAAGGTGTTGGACTCGAAGGTGTTGGACTCGAAGGTGTTGATGTACTTCCCGTTTTACAATAGAAAGTATGATCATAACCAGCATTATATGGCCCTACAACATCAGTTGAAGAAAAATCACATTGCGTTTTATTAGAATTATAACACCATTCTTCACATGCAGGAATTTTACTAGCATCCAAATTACAAGTTGTACTAGCGTCTTTTGGTGTACAAGTTAATGTTGTCAGTGTTTCATTAACATTAAAGCCAACTCTTGCAGTTTCTGCCGCAGAAGCATCATTGTTGCAATAATAATTTGATGTTGTTCCCGAAGAAAATGATTGAGTAGTAAAATAACTATTAAGATTATCAATACAACTTGTAAAATCTGATCCTTCACACCACTTTGGACAACTAGGCACATCGGAAGCATTAACTTTACAAAAACTACTTCCACTAGTTGGCGTACATGTCAATGTAGTTGTATTGCTTCCATTGTGGAAAAGGAGCGTCGCTACAGTACTAGTTGTTGAAGTATCACAATAATAATTTGATGTTGTTCCTGCAGAAAATGAAGTAATGTTAAAATAGCTATCAAGATTGTCAATGCAACTAGTAAAATCTGATCCTTCACACCATTTTGATGGACAATTAGGTACATCGGAACGTTTGATTTTACAACTACTAGATGCTGATGATGGCGTACATGTTACTGTAAATGTATCACCACCATTATGGAAAAGCACTGTTGCATCATCAGCTAAAGTATATGCTCTATTGTTTGTACATAAATTACCTGTAGAATCTACCGCATAGCCTTCGCCAAAACAATCAATTTTTGGTTTTTTATAACTACCAATTCCATCATCTATTGTAATTTGTGTTACACAATCCATATTATCAGTATATGTATAGCCATTATATTGTTCACAGCAATATAAATTAACACCACTAGAATCTTGAGAATGTAATATAGCATAATTACCAGAAATTGTTCCTGATGTATATACATTGCTACAATTTGGTGGTTGTACCGACGGATCATTGACGCATAAAGTTCCTGAATTATTTGAAATATAACCATCACCAAAACAAGCTATTTTAGGTTTTTTATAATAAGCAACTAAATCATCATGTTCAATCTTAGTTACGCAATTACCATCGTCAGTATATGTATAGCCATTATACCCTTCACAGCAAGCTGCGTTTATACCACTACTATCGCTAGAATTTAAAATGACATAGCTATCTGATATCGCACCAGATGTATATACATTATCACAAGCGGAAGGGGCAATACAAGAATATGTACCATAATCAAAAATATAATTATCTGTACACTTCATACAAGTATTACTTTCAGAAATATAGTGCCAATCGCTACCAGGACAATTTTTAAATGTTCCTCGATTAAACTGTGATGTATGTGAAGAATTAGTTATTCCAATATAACAATAACCATTACCGTCTTCACTATATTGCCAAGAATCTCCTGCTGCTTTACAACAACTAAGAGTTGCTCCATTAGAAACTTCACCTATCGCTACTGAATGCCCATCCTTAGTTCCTAGTGTTGTATTTCCATAACTACACCCCATAACATCTGGTGATTTTGAATTTCGATAACAATCCATAACATCTGCAATTATTAATTTACCATTCTCTTCAGTACATTGCGGATATACATTCAAGCATTCTTCAAGTGTTAAAGTTGGATTATCTATAGTAAACCCTCCACACATACCATCATCTTTTGCATACTGTGCCAATGCCTCTAAATACACTCCTGTTTTATAGCATCTTTGATCAACAGAGTTAAAATGCTCATAACCTTCTGGACAGCAAAAATCATAATTTCCTTCTACAAACTTATAGCCATCCGGGCAAGATGATGTAGCAAATGTTCCTTTAGCTAAATGTTTGCTAGAAATTACTGCAAAAAATACTGTAGCCACAATTGCAATTAATGCGATTGACAGTATACCTACCCATTTATCATATTTATTTTCATTAATATCCATATATATACTCCTCTATCTATACAAATATATTTTATCATAAAAGAAAAAACAATTCAACAAATTTATTTGTTTTGCTGAATTATTTAATGTCTTATGAAAAAAGACCAATTACCATAGTTATATATCCTGATACAAAAATTGCAATAACTATTTTTAAAATTCGATATAACTTAGTTTTTTCTAAAATTATTAACAATGGAATGAATATTATACTTTGCCTAACGCTCCAATATAAAGCTAAACGAAATATTCTAAACAATTGTTCACCTGTAAGATGATACCCATACATATTGACAGCTTTATAGTATGAATAATCACTATATAAATCAAGGATACTCCAAATCGCTAAAGATATAATAAATACTATTAGTGAATTTAATATAACATTTTTTAAATTGATTCTCTTTTTTTCCATAACAAACCTCTATCTATTTTTTAGCTATTAATTTATTAATTTTAATACCTTTATTAAAAAATTTAGTTTCATATTCTGTCATTATATTATCTTCATCTAAACAATTCAAATCATTAGTTTTATATATTATTTCATAACCATGAAGTGTTAAACTATCCAATGAATAATTAAATAGATCCATATTATCAGTCTTCATAATTATTTTTTTAGTATCTTTAAAAATATTATCATAAATTTTTAAAAACTCTGGACTAGTTAATCTCCTTTTTGCATGCCTGTCTTTTGGCCATGGATCAGAAAAATTTAAATATATAGTATCTATTTCTTTTAAAAAAATATCATTTAATTTATTGGCATCTATTCTTACTATTTTTAAATTATTAAGTTCAAGCTCATTAGATTTTTGAATTGCCCTAACAATTACGCTATCATATTTTTCTATTCCAATAAAATTAATATCTGGGTATCTTTTAGCATTCTCTATAATAAAATCACCTTTACCCATCCCTATTTCAATATATATTGGATTTTCATTATTAAAATATTTATTCCAATCACCTTTATATTGATAAGGATCTGCCACATAATAAGTACCTTTAATAATAATATCATTAGCTCCCTTTACATTTTTAAGTCTCATTATATCACCAAAAAAAGTATAACACAAAAAAGAATGCTAAGCAATTAGCATTCTATTTATGAACTAATACTTTAGTTCCAACTTCAACATTTTCGTAAATTTCTTTAGCAACTTCGTTAAGTAAATTTACGCAGCCGTGACTTCCATTATACGTATATGTATTTCCGCCAAAGTCTTCTGGATTACGCCATCCATGATAAGTTCCCCATTCAGGATCATAATGATACTCTGCATCATGAAGTCCAATACCACCTTCAAATGGCATCCAATAATCGACGAACCTGCTATATGTAACATTACCAGCGCCATCATATCCTTTTAAGAATGTTGGTGATTTTTTCTCATCAATATCAAAGCATCCTACTGGTGTAGGTGATTCATAACTCATACCAGTAACTATTTTACTTTCTAACACTAATTCATTATCAATATATAACCTGATTATTTGATCACTAATATCAACTTCAACAAATATGCCAGATAATTCACATAAAGCTTCATTTACGATATAACCAACCATCGTTTCATTATCTTCATTAACATATTCAACTAAAGTTATTTTATCAAGTTTTTTTAAAATCAAAACTTTTTGATAAGCTTCCATTTTTTCTTCTTTATCAAAGATTGTATTATAAATACCAGTATCACAAGTAATATATCCAAATGAATATTTTTCTTTTTTTTCTGTTTCAGCTTGTTCCTGAACTGGTTCTTCAGTTTGCTCTATTTTATCTTCAGGTATTTCCATAGATGCATTCTGTTCTTTTTCTAATTTTAATTCGTCACAATAACTATCAATATTTTTCACTATCGTATCAAGTCCTTTAACCAGTTTTAATTCGCTACTGTAACTATCGATATTTTCAGTTATTGTATTAAGTTCTAAGACTATTTTATTATTATTTAATATATTATTTTTCCTACTAGAGTCACAAGAACTAGTCAAAAACATACTAGCAGCTAACACTAAACTAACAATTGCCTTTTTATTTCTCAATATATTTTCCCCCATTTATCTTTGACGGACTAGCACCATATCTCCAACTTCATAATTTTCATAGATAAACTGTGAAGCTTCACGTGGTACCCTTATGCATCCATGACTACCATATAACTGATATGCCTGGTTTCCATAATTTTCTTCATCATCACCAACTAAATCATGGATACCCTCACCATATTCATTAATTGGAATCCAATATTTAGCATAGCTTCCTGGATATGTTGTAAACTCCCAGTCTGCTGCTTTCCAATCTATATCAAATGCTCCCGTATGAGTTGGTGTTGAATTTTTACCGGTTCTTGTTGGCCAACTGCGAACAAGCTGATAATCCAAATAGCAATCCATTCGTTGACTGATTAATCCAACATCGACAAAATTCTTTTTTAATTCACTTGTTTTCACATACAATAATTCACGGCCATCAACATCATAAACGCCAGCATATTCCGCATTTACAAACTCTATATACAAAATTTGATCTTCATATGTTTCATGATTAAATTGCGTAAATTTACTATCCCAATATAACCCTATTCCTTTAGCAATATAAGCATATCTATCAACAACTTGATAATCATTCATGAGCACATTGCTTAAAACAAGCCCACTTATACCATCTGGTAAAGTAATAAAAGCATATTCACCATTGGTAGATACCACTGAACAAGTCTGATTTTCATACAAACAACGAATAACATTGCCATCGTTATCATAGAAAAGAGTATTATCAGATATTGCAGTCTCATTATTAGATAAAATATCATTGTAGTTTTCATAATTAATATTGATACCTGAAATTAAAGCATGAATATCGACATAATAATTTCCTCCATCAGGTAATTTAATTAAAGCATATTTATAATTAGCTCCTAACAAAGTTACCATCATTTCACTTTCACTAACTGTTTCCTTAATGTTTTTATCATCTTCAAGAAAATACATTGTAACTCCGTTATTTATTTTAAATGTATTATTACCTTTTATTGGCATATATTCATGATTTTCAACCAAATCGTAATATAATGTTAAATCTTTTTCAGGAACCATCGATTCACTTGTAACTAAAGTTTCTTCGTTAGGCATATCTTTTTTATCTTTAATATTTCTAACGCAACCATATGTACCTAAGGCAATGCTTCCTGCCAACATCAAACTAATTACTTTTTCTTTATTTATCTTAAGATTTTTCATATATATCTCCTCTTTCAAGACGGTTATATATATTAGCACATTTGTTTGTTTTTGTCAAATTTAAAAAGGATATTACTTATATCCTTTCTTGGTATACTCTTCATATAACTCTTTAAATCTATTAAAATGAATAATCTCTCTTTGTCTTAAGAATAATAATACATCAATTACATCCTGGTCATTCGTTAAATTAATTAAATTTTCATACACTGCTCTTGCCTTTTGTTCAGCGGCCATATCCTCAGATAAATCGGCTACAGGGTCTCCTGTTGTTGCAAAATACATTACCGTAAATGGTACTCCATTGGCATCTGTTGGATATAATCCTTTACCATGTTCTGCATAGTGAGAGTCAAGTCCTGCTTCTTTTAATTCATCTAAGGTAGCATCTTTCATTAATTGATAAATCATTGTTGATATTATTTCAACATGGGCAAGTTCTTCCGTACCAATATCAGTTAACAATGCTTTTCCTTTATCATCAGGCATTGTATATCTTTGATTTAAATATCGCCATGCTGCCGCTAATTCTCCATTACTTCCTCCATATTGAGTAACTAAATACTTAGCCATTCTTAAATCTTTCTTTCTAATATTAACTGGATACTCCAAAGTTTTAACGTACTTCCACATTATTTAGTCCCCTCCCATGGCCAAGGTGATTTACTCCAATTCCAATCATTATCACCCATATTTAAACCATCCAATGTAAGTGGTCCAAAATTTCTCTCATATTCATCTACAAGTCTCTTTTTATTATTCAAATAACTATTATATAATCTCATCATACTAGCATCTCTTGGATTAACATCTAAATATAAATTTAATTCCGTTAGAGCAAAATTATGTTTTAAAATATTTAATAATAATTCCTCTCTTTTATTACTAGTTTTTAATTCCCTATATTTATAGTTTCTATAAGGATCATATAAACTATTAAATAAATTACCTCTATCTAAGGCAACTTTTGGATCAGCTAAATCATTATTCATGTTATTAGCTGGACCCATATTAAACATATTAGGCATATTATACATATTTATATTATTATCCATTGGATTATTCATCGGATTCATAATATTACCATTAAATTCACTATACCAATCATTTGGTATTTCATAAAAATTATTGTTCATTTCGTCCTCCCAGTTTATCATATGCCTAGTAGGTCTTTGTGTATAGATTATTGCCTATATCATATATAATGAATTATCCGGTTCCATATAATTATAATCGCTATTATTATGTTCATTTTCAAGTCTTGTAATTCTTTGCTCTAATCTTTTAATTCTCCCCTCATATTCATTTAATTTATTAAATATTTGATTTATATAATTCATATCATTATTAATATTAGGTACCATCATATTAGGCCCTCCGTAATTAGGAAAAAAGTTCATAAAATCACTCCCAAGATATTATATGCATTTATTTATGAAATGTAATAAAAAAGAAGCAAGTTATTCACTTACTTCTTCGTCTTTAACTATTTCTTCTTCCTTTTTTTCTTCTTTTTTAGGTCTATTCTTTAATAGTAATTCTTTTCTAGATAAATTCAATTTACCTTTCTTATCATATCCTGTAGCAATTGCTAATACTTCATCGCCAACTTGAAGAATATCAGTCACTTTATTAACTCTTGTTGTATCTAATTGTGAAATGTGAATTAATCCTTCACATCCAGGCCAAACTTCAACGAATGCTCCAAATTCTTGAATATCAACAACTTTACAGTTATATGTCTTACCAATTTCAACTTCACGAGCAATATTTTCAATTCTTTCTCTTGTCTTATCGATAATATCTTGATCCATATGATAAATAGTTACTCTACCATCGTCTTCAAGATCAACCTTAACAGCTTTATCATCATTAACTGATATAACATTACTACATTCTTGAATAATTTTGGTAATCATTTCACCACCACGACCAATTACATCTTTAATCTTATCTGGATTAATCATGAATACACATGTCTTTGGAGCATACTTAGAAACTTCTTTTCTTGGTTCAGGAATAGTTTCTTCAATCTTATCAAGAATTTGCATACGTGCCTTTTTAGCTTGTGCTAAAGCCTCTTTCAAAATTTGTTTATTGATACCATCAATCTTAATATCCATTTGTAGTGCGGTAATACCTTCTCTAGATCCAGCTACTTTAAAGTCCATATCACCTAAGTGGTCCTCTAGTCCTTGAATATCAGTTAAAATAGTATATTCTTCACCACTAGTAATTAGTCCCATTGCAATACCTGCAACCGGTGTTTTAATTGGTACTCCAGCAGCCATTAAAGCCATACATCCAGCACAAATTGTTGCTTGACTACTTGAACCATTTGATTCAAGAATTTCTGATACAACTCTAATCGTATATGGGAATTCTTCTTCAGATGGAATAACATAAGATAGTGCTCTTTCGCCTAATGCTCCATGACCAATTTCTCTTCTACCTGGAGCTCCGTATCTACCAGTTTCTCCAACAGAGAATGCTGGGAAATTATAGTGAAGCATAAATCTTTTTTCATCTTCAATACCAAGTCCATCTAAAATTTGATGTTCACCTAAAGCACCTAAAGTAACTGTTGCTAAACTTTGGGTTTGGCCTCTTGTAAATAGCGCACTACCATGCGTTCTTGGAAGTAAATCAATATCCGTAGATAATGGTCTAATTTCATCCATAGCACGTCCATCTGCTCTAGTATGTTCAAGCACGGTAATGTTTCTAAATATCTCATATTCAACATCATGGAATACTAATAATACTTTAGTAATTAATTCTTTATATTCATCAGGCTTCATATTATCTTCATATAAAGCCTTATATTTTTCTTCCAAATCAGCTTTTACTTTATCGATTGCTTCATACTTCTCTATTTTATCTTTAATTCTTAATGCGGCATCTACACGATCATGACAGAAATCTACGACTTCACGACGAAGTTCATCACTAATTTCTAGTTTTTCATATTCCATCTTTGCTTCGCCAATTTCTGCAATAATTTCTTCTTCAAACTTAATTAATTCTTTAATTGCTTCATGACCAAACATTAAAGCATCTAACATATCTTCTTCAGATACTTCTCTAGCACCTGCTTCAACCATGTTGATAGCTTCTTTTGTACCAGCAACCGTTAAATCGATATCAGATAATTCTGCTTGTTCTATGGTTGGATTGATAATAAATTCACCATTTACTCTACCTACTTTAACGGCTGCAACTGGTCCATTAAATGGTATTTTACTAATGGATACTGCTAAACTAGAACCAAATAAAGCCGTAAGTTCTGGAGAATTATCTTTATCAACTGATAATACCGTATTTACTACTTGTACTTCATTTCTAAAATCTTCTGGAAATAATGGACGAAGTGGTCTATCAATCATTCTTGCAGCAAGCGTAGCCGCATCAGTTGGTCTACCTTCTCTTTTAATAAATCCTCCAGGAATTTTACCAACAGAATACAATTTTTCATTATATAAAACCATTAGTGGAAAAAAGTCAGATAACAGATTTGCATTACTTGATACAACTGCTGTTGATAAAATAACTGTATCTCCATATCTTACTAAAACAGCACCATGTGCTTGTTTTGCAACCTCACCATGTTCAACAACTAATTCTCTACCCCTAAAATTCATTTTGAAAACTTTCTTTTCCATATTCTACCTCATTTCTACCAAAATTAAAGGCACCTAAAAAAGGGTGCCTACTTTTCAAAATTAAATTACTTTCTAAGACCAAGATTCTTAACAACTTCACGATATTTCTTAACATCGTTCTTTATTAAGTAGTTAAGTAAACTTCTTCTTTTACCAACCTTAATTAAAAGGCCTCTTTTTGAATGCTTATCTTGTGGATTTTTTTGTAAATGTTCAGTTAAAGCATTAATTTCTTCTGTTAAAATAGCGATTTGAACTTCTGGAGAACCAGTATCTTTTTCATCTCTCGCATATTTTTTGATTAACTTAGTCTTTGCTTCTTTAGTTAAAGCCATCTTTTTTTCCTCCTTTACTTGTTTTCACCTATCACCTAGCAGTTCGTAAGGAGTACGTAACTCCAAGCAATAGGAACATATTAATAATACACTATATTACTCTATTATGCAAGCATTTTCGTTATTTTTCCTATTATTTCCGATTTTTTAAGCCCACAACATATAATTTTTTCTCCAATTTATATCTTGTCATTATATCTTCATTAACATATTTAACTTGAAACATATTAAAAAATTCATAAATATCTTTTCGGTCAAAGAACCTTTTATATCTTCCATCATCGGTCATATATAAATGTGGCTCAATCTCTATTCCATTACCTGCTCCATGATTAGTGTCACTCATCGAATTCACTCTAAGCAGTAAATGGCCATTATTAACAAGTACTCTTCTAATTTCCTTAAGTATTTTTATTGTATCTTCTCTTGTAAAATAATGTAAGCACAAATCGGCAATTATCAAATCAGTCATATTATTACAAAAAGGGAATTTATCTAACATATCAAAACAAATCGATTCATGTACCTCAGGGAAATTGTTTCGAATGTTATATATTGCATTCATTGATCCATCGCATGGAATTACATTTTTACCTTTATTAATCAGATATAATGTATCATTACCACTACCACACCCTAAATCAATTGCTGGTCCTTTAGCTAAATTAATTATTTCATTAAAACGATCTAGCCAATTATCCACAGGTATATTATCTCTTTCATAATGGGTATGTAATTTATCCCAATATTCAATATTCTTTTTATTTACTTCATTCACTTTACTACCATCCTTACTTTGATTATAACATAGCCTTTATTTCACGTAAATATGGTTTACACAATGTATACATGACACAATAAAAAAACTCAATTATTGAGCTCTTATTTTCTTTTTTTACTTACTACAACTAAAATTAATTAGTATTCCTGCATCTTCATATCCTGCACTGATATATGCTTTATTAGATGAAATATAATTATAATCTGCATATAGTAATGAAACTAAATCTTTTTTTAATAAAGCATTTGTCAGTAAATATATTATTAGATTAGCAGTATAACTTTTTTTCTCTCTTCAACAGGCGTATAAACAAGATTTAATTTTGTCTGATTACCAATTACACTATAACCTGCCATACACACAATTTAATTTTGGTAATTTCTAAGTATCAAATTAAATTTATATTTATCTTTTTGTAATTCTTTACTTTCAAAAATTTTATTGTTTGAATCAATAATTTTAAACATACAATCACATCCCATAATTAATTATATCTAAGTTTTTTTGAAATCATTCTTTTTAAAACATTTCCCTAATTCTTAAACCAATTTCATATCCTTTTTTATAAAACTCATCCAAGCTCATATTTATATAATCACGATGATAATGTATTTCTAAAGTAATAGGTCCATCATAATTACTTTCTTTTAATTTATTGATTGTATCACTCCAATTTATCGTTCCATCAAATGGTAAAAGATGTTGATCACCACTTTGATCATTATCATGCAAATGAATAGCAAATATTCTATTTTTAAACTTATTAAAATCTAAATCATCATTAAAATGGGCATGATAATGTCCTGAATCAAAACATATTCCTACATTATCATTTTTTATATTTTCTATTACATAATCTAAATAGCCTTTAATTTTTGTGTTTTCAAATGCAACTTTGACATTTATGCTTTTAGCATAATCACATATTTCTCTTAACCTCTTTAATCCAACTTCATTATACATAGGAGCTTCACTCTTACTTGTTAAATGCATAACTACCATTGGTATATTATTATCATGGCATATTTTTATATCATTTTTATATCTATCTACAATATTTGTTTCTCCCTCTATCCATAAATCATTAATATTTTGATAGCCCAAGTGAGCAAAAATCACATTTAAGCCCATTTCTCTAACATATTTTAATTGGTCTTCTTGTGAATTTTCCCAATTTTTGTTATACCATTCTAAAAATACATTTTTGAATCCTGCTTGTTTTATTGCATCAATTGTTTCATACACACTAACATTTTCATTATAATTACTTACAACTACTGCTAATTCATGTTCATTCATAAATAAGTCTCCCTTACATGCTAATTATACCATATAATTTCTATTTTATTCACCTAGCTAATTTATGAAATAACAAAGAAATTTCGGAAGTTTTGTAACCTACAGCCTCTAAAAAGTACATATTTCAGGTATTTAGGCATCAAAAAAAGCCCACAAAATTGGGCTTTCCAAATAGTTTTTTTATCTCTTACTAAATTGTGGAGCACGTCTCGCAGCTTTTAATCCTGGTTTCTTTCTTTCCTTTTGTCTAGGATCTCTAGTAACCATTCCAGCTTTCTTAAGAATCTTACGATAACTATCTTCGTTAGCTTCGTTTTCTTTATCGTATTCTAGTAATGCTCTTGTAATACCTAATCTGATTGCTCCAGTTTGTCCAGAGAATCCGCCACCAGTTACATTACAATCTACATCGAATGTTTCTAGATTGTTAGTAAGTTCTAATGGTTGTTTTAAATCCATTACTAATACTGGAAATGGCATATATTCATTAACGTCACGTCCATTTACAGTAATTTTACCTTTACCTGGAGTAAGAATAACTCTAGCAACTGAACTTTTTCTTCTACCAGTTCCACAAAACATTCTATTTTCTTTCTTTGCCATATTATTCTCTACCTACCTTTATTTCTTTTGGTTGTTGAGCTGCATGTGGATGTTCACTTCCAGCATAAACAAATAATTTCTTATACATTTGTCTACCTAATCTATTATGTGGAAGCATTCCTTTTACTGCTCTTTCAACCATTTCTACTGGATAACTTTCAACCATTTCCTTAGCAGTTCTTGTTCTAAGTCCACCAGCATATCTACTATGGTCATAATATTTTTTACCATCTAATTTATTACCAGTTAATAATACCTGTGAAGCATTAATAATGATAATATTATCACCGCAATCAATGTGTGGAGTATAAGTAACTTTATGCTTACCTCTTAACATTGATGCTGCTTTAGCTGCTACTCTACCAAGAGCTACGTCTTTTGCATCGATAACGTACCAATCTCTAGCAACAGTCTCTTTACTTTGCATAAATGTCTTCATTTTTTTCTCCTTATAATTCTTAATATTTATCATCATATTTCTCGTGTTCCCAATACGAAAAACAATCCGATATAAAATGTACCGATTATGATTATATTAAATATTTATTATTTTGTCAAGAAAAAATGCCAAAATTGGCATTATTCTTTTACAAACAAAGGAAGTATTGTTTTAAGTTGATCTTCACCTAAAACTTCATCCAAATAAATCTCATCGCCTTTGTATGTTGCACACACTATTTTATAATTATCTTTAATGTCGGTTCCATCTTCATTTACTTCAGCTATATAGTAATACTCTTTGTCGTCCTTTTCTACTTTATCGACAACCAAGTATTCTTCATTATTTCCCAAAGTAATTATTTTATTAACTTCTAATTTCATTTTTTATCTCCTTTTTATAAGTTTTTCTACTTGTTCATCAAAAGATTCCACCTTTGAAGTTTCTTCCTCTTCTTTTGGAGTCCAAAAGAGCTCTGGCATTTTATCTTCTACTGCGTCTTCTTTTACATCCTCAGTTTGTTCTATAACAGTCTTAGGCTCACTACTTGATAGATTTATTTGCCTGTTACTATTATCTGAAAATATTTCGCTATCAATTCTATCTTCAAATAATGTTGGTTCTAAGAAAGGCTCAACTTCTTGAAATAGTTCTATTTCATTATTTTTTTGTTCTTCGTTAGGTACCGTTTCCTGAATTGCTTGTAATTTTTCTACTACCAAATCAGGAATTACTTCCTTTTTTTCTTTTTGACAAAACATTTCAAAAACACGTTTAATAACACTATTTGTTTTTTCTTTAACTCTACCCTTCATAAAACCTATAACCGGTTGTTTAACTCTTATTACTTGATTAGCTTTCACATCAGCAGTTTTAAGTATTTCAGTGATTGAATCATCACCTTCTAATACATTGACATCCTCTTTTGGAATACTCAAATATAGTGTATTAATATCTTCTCTTAAAATTGTAACTTCATCATTAATTGATAATAGAAATTCATTATTGCGTTTTTCCATTTCATCAATCATATCAGCCAAATAGGTCATCGTCTGTTTAATCGCATTAATATCAATTTCATAATCTTTAGTTTTCTCAAAAACACATATATAATCTTTAATCTTTATTTGATCAAATGGATTAATATAAAATTTAACATTCAACTCTTTTAAATTATTTTTAATTTCTTTAATCAAATCTTCAATCTTATATAGACTATCTTTAAATAAATAATAATCTGTATTACTATTCATTATCTCTTTTATAAGTTCTACCAATGTAAATTTATAATTACTCTTTAATAACTCAAACATATACATACCGCATATGGCATCATCTTTATTTGGTAAACTCAATGCTGTATTTAGTGTTTCCAGTTTTTCTTTTTTCTCGTTTAAAGCATCACTATATACTGTATTAAGTAATTCATCATTACTTATGATATCATTTAAATTGATTCCAAAATTGCTAAGTTCAATAGATATATTTGTTACTTCTAATCTATTATCATCAGCATAAATTCTACCACGTGAATTTAACACATCTAATTTAAGTTTTTCACGAATATTCATAATTAACTCAGCTGTTTGTTTTTTACCATCAACGGCTGCAATTAAAGATTGATTTAATCTATCTAATTCTATTTTATTACTCTTCAAATTTTTAATATTCATTAAATAGCCTTCGATTTGACTAATTCTATTTTGAATATTATCAACAAGTATATTACTAATATCTGTTAATGATAATCCAGAATTACTATATTTACTATATGTATTTCTAAAGTTACATTGCATTTCATTGAAATAATTATAATCATCAAGGATACCTCTAAGTACTCCTATCTGTTCTTCAAGTGGTAGATTATTGTAGTTACTGTCTTTTATTTCTTTAATAATCGTCTGATAGCAATAATCATCAATAGCTACTGCTAAATCACGATATTCATTTAATGCTTTAGTATCTATATTCGTAGATAACTCAAGTATTTTTTCTTTCATTTTTAAAAGTTTTAATTTGCTATCATCAATAACTAACATATAATCACCTCACTTTCACAATTACTAATTATTACATAGGAATACTTGGAAATACATCATCATCAAACATATCAGTTTGATTTGTCACTTTTCTTTCATCAAAATTTTTCATATATTCATCAAGTGACATATCAGGAAGTTTGTTATCGTTAATAGTGCTTTCAATTTTTTCTCTATCAAGCACCGCAATACCATCTTCATTAGTATCTAATTCGATATTTTTTATAGTTTCAGGTTCTTCAGTTAAAATAGGTTGTTCTTTAATCTCTTTTCTTCCAATATCACCATTGAATTCATCGAATAGTTCCCTTTCTATTTCAACTTTATTTTTATAACCAAAATCATGATTAATTTCTTCATTAGCACTTCCAGCCAATTCATTCATATTTAAATTATATTTTTCTTCAATTTTCTCTAAATCTACAGTATTATCTTCTTTTTCCACATCTAAAGAATTATCCTTGATAGTTTCAAAACTAACTACTTTTTCTTTTTTCTTTCCCTGCAATACTGAATTTTGTTGTTCTTCTAACATCTTTTTGGTTCTTTTTTCCATTTCTTTCTTACGGGCTTCTTCAATAATTCTTTGACGTTTCAATATTTCTTCTTGTTTTTTTCTTTCAAGCTCTAGTTTTCTCTTTTTTTCTTCTTCTTCAATCTTTCTCTGCTCTTCTAAAATCTTTTCTTGACGTTTCTTTTCATTTTCGATTAGTTCGCTAAGTACTGACTGAAACTTCTCACTATTATTCTCAACATTTATTTCATTTAGAGCTGATAACTTACGGTCTTTCTCAATTACTAAATCATGATATGTATTAATATCTTGACCCTCCATGACAATCGTATTAAATTGCTTGGTTATCATATCCATTATCATATCTAGTAGTTCTTGATTATTGATATACTTAACAATTTCATTTATTACTTTACGTTTATTTAATAAGCTTTCATAATCAGTTACTTCTTCTTCATAACTATCGATTAATTTTAATATGCACATTTGCTCTCTATATTTATCATAATCTTTTAAAATATCATTATACATTACTTGACAATCGGCTAGTATATTGGCAGGACTCGTTTTAGCTACTTCCAAATTTCGTCCAGCTAAGTCGAGTGATTTAGTTGTTTCATTATAAGCATATTCAATATCATCTCTTACTTGTGATAGTTTATCTAATTCAAGTTTTTGAATAGCCTCCTTAATCGTATCTTTAAAAGTTGATTCTAATTCAGCATTCAATGACTTATTAATTTCAATTTTTTCGCTGGCTAATGCAATTTTATCGGTTAAAGAGGCTACATCATTTTCAAGTTCTTTTTCTAAACGTGTATTTTTTATATACTTATCGATTATTCTAACTCGTTCTTCAAGTTCATCTAACTCCGAAGCACCATGTACTTCTCCGACATTCATACTTTCACCAGTTAGTTCATAGTGATTATTACATCTTTTTTCAACATAAGATAAGCGTTGATTGATAAGTTCAATCAACATATTAATTCGATTTTTTTCATCAGCAAATAAACTACACTTTTTATTAGCAAGTGCAGCATATTCTTCCTCATAAATTTCTTCGGTAAGACTGATAATTTTTTCTTCCAACTTTGTAAGTTGCTTGATTATCATCTCTCTTTGTTCTTTATTCTTAACTAAATTTAAACTATTAGCAAACATTTCGTATTGTCTTAAGCTTTGAACTACATCGCTGTTATTGTAACTAATCACACTAAACCACCTCTATCTTACAATCATCTATTATAATTATATAAAGAGTTCTATTTTTTGTCAATCGTTTCAGGATTATTTATTCAATATATCACGTCTGCCAAAATAAAAAACTCGGCCCTACCGAGTTATTATTTTAATGGTGGCTCCAGCGGGAATCGAACCAGCGACACGAGGATTTTCAGTCCTCTGCTCTACCGACTGAGCTATGAAGCCAAAAAAATGGCGGTTCCGACGGGAGTTGAACCCGCGATCTTCTGCGTGACAGGCAGACGTGATAACCACTACACCACGGAACCATGGTTGCGGGAGATGGATTTG
>Ga0247608_10000422_pt1 | contig 69590 bp, 49 predicted proteins | sample 176DNAGHGlowgp2_FD_193490 | JGI IMG/M metagenome (GOLD analysis project Ga0247608, IMG submission 193490) | Sheep rumen microbial communities from Palmerston North, Manawatu-Wanganui, New Zealand - 1766 DNA GHGlow gp2 | ecosystem: Host-associated > Mammals > Digestive system > Stomach > Rumen ... | reverse complement strand
CGTGGCGAGGCAGGCATTGCACTCCTCGAAAATTTCACGGGCCGTAGCCGGGCACAGGAGTTTTTCGATTCCGAAAACGCGGCTCAACTCCAGATGGGTCCAGTGGTAGAGCGGATTCCGCATGGTATAAGGAACCGTCTCGGCCCACTTCTGGAAAGTCTCCCAAGCGCTGTGCTTGCCGCCGGTGAGATAATCCTCAGACACGCCGTTGGCGCGCATGGCACGCCATTTATAATGGTCGCCATAATGGCCGTCCACCAGCCAAAGCTGGGTGATATCACGGAACTGGATGTTCTCGGCGATCTGCTGCGGAACCAGATGGCAGTGATAGTCGATAATGGGCATCTTCTCCGCGTGCTCGTGGTAAAGTTTCTTAGCGGTCTCCGTCTGGAGCATGAAATCGGGATTGATAAAGGTCATAGTTCCAAATGTTTAATTGTATTATCGGGAAGAGAGTCGGGGTATCACCCCCGGCTCCCTTAAATTAGGTAGCATTACTTTCTGCCCTTGTAGTTGGGAGAAGCGGAATTCCAACGGGGATCGCCGATGTCGGCCTTGCACAGATCGGCATTGACGAGTTTCAGGTTGAATTCGGCAGAGCCGGCGCAAGGATCCTCGGTGAGGATACCGCCATTACCGCCGACGGCCACTTCCTGGCTGATGGCGCCTCCGAAGAAGCCTTCCGCCACGTTGAAGAAGAAGTTCTCGCTCATGACAGGGACTGTAGCGCCGCTCTTGGCGAGCAGCGACTTGCCGCCGATGTTCAAGAAGAGGTTCTTTTTCACGATATACTTGGAAGGATCGGCCGCCAGAGAACGGATCCAGAGGAGGCCATTGCCGGCATCCACGGAGCAAGCCGCGAAAGTGTTGTTCACGATAGCGATGCTAGTGGCAATCTCCTTGTCGATGCGCACGAAGTCACGGCCGCCGTCGTAGAAGGTGTTCTGGGAAATGTTCACGGCACCGTAGGCACCCTTACGGATATCCAGCATACCCTGACCGGTGCCGAAGCCGTGGACCAGGTTCTTCTGGAAGTCGAACACCGAAATGAGAGATGATTCACCATTGCCGTAGAAGATACTCTTGTTGTAGTCGAAGATTTCGCAGTTGATAATCTGCAATTTCGTCATCCCGACAGCTTCAGAAATCTCGAAGGCATTGCCCAAGGCTTTCTCCTTACCGTTGAACTTGATACCGCTGGCCACGAAGGAGGTGGTACCGCCCCCCAGTTTGAAGCCTCCGATGATCTCCACATTGCCGGTACCCATCAGGGCGACCGGAGCAATCAGCGTGATGACACCGCCGTCGGTGAGTTCACTGAGATCGTAGGTACCGGCCTTGAGGGTGATACCGGCCTTACCCGCATCGAGGGCATTGCCAAGTTCGGCCACATTGCTTACGGTGATTTCGGAAGAAACCTTACCAGCATTGGAGTTCCAGCGGGGTGCACCCACATTGGAAGCCAGGCAAAGGGCATCTATCAGGGTGTAATCCAAGTTAGAAGCATCCTGCACGGGATCGTTGGCCAGGATGACACCGCCATTGGAGGTAGCAATCTCTTCCGTAATGACACCCGAGAAGAATTTTTCGGAGGTGCAGTTGTAGAAGAAGTTGCCGGCGACCACATCCGGGACCGTAACGCCGCTGGCCTTGGACAGAAGATTATTGTCTCCGTTCTCGTTCAGGAACAAGTTATTCTTGAAGGTGTAGGTGGCAGGCGTAGAACGGACATAGAGGACACCGTTTCCGTTGTTCAGCGTGACACCGTCAAAGGTGTTGTTCACAATGTTCACGGCACCGGTCACCTTGCCTGCATCGGCACGGATGAAGTCACGGCCACCGGCAAAGGTGCTGTTCTGGATGGTAACCACACCATAGGCACCCTTGCGGATATCGATGGTCCCCTGACCACCGCCGAGCTTGCTGGCAAACACATTGTCGATTACCAAGGCCTCGAAAGCGGAGCCATCGGCATTGCCGTAGAAGAGGCTCTTGCCGATATTGGACACATTGACGTTGCGGACAGTGAGATTGCGAAGGACAGATGCATTGCTGATACTGATGAAGTTGTTGGCTCCATCCCCTTCGAAGGTGAGACCCTCGATGGTTACCGTACCCAGTTCACCTTCGGCCACATTGATCTGGCTGATTTTCACCGTTGCGCCGCCATTGCCCTTGAGATGCATGTTGGCGGTGAGGGTGAGGCTGGCAGCAGAGAGATCGTATTCGCCGTCGGCGAAAGTAATATCGGTCTTGCCGGCCTCGACAGCAGCGGTAAATTCTTCAACGGAAGAAACCGTGAAGGAGTTGCCGTCACTGGCAGGAATGCTGGCAGGATTCCATCTGGGATCGCCGGCGCCAAGACTCATTACCACGGCATTGGTGAGGGTGAAGTCTCCGTTAGCGGCATCCTTGAAAGGATCGGCGGAAAGGAAGACACCACCACCGTTGGCGGCCAGTTCGGCGTCAATGCAGCCCGTGTAGAAGGTTTCGCCGATATTGAACCAGACGTTCTTCTTCATCTTGGGCTTCATGGCAGCGGCACGGCCGCTGATGGAAGTCTCGACATTGGCGATGATATTGTAGGTAACTTCGTAGATGGAAGGAGTTGCACGCACGCAGAAGACACCGCCGGCATTGGCGTTGGCGTTCAGGTTGTTCAGCGTGTTGTTGTTGCAGTAAACGGAATAGATGGTACAAGGAGCGTCGATGCGCAGGAAGTCACGACCGCCGGAAACAGTGGAGTTCTTCAGCGTGAAGCTGTTGTACTTACCGTTGCGGAGGTCCAGGACACCCTGTCCGGTACCGTGGTTCCTGACCAGGATACCATCGAAGACGATGTCTCCGAAATTGAACACATCTGCCGTATTGGAAGCATAGATGACACTCTTGGCGAAACCGTCGATCACGGTGTTCTTGATGATTACCTCATCGGCAGAGACACCCGTGTTGTCCAGGTTCAGGAAGATATCCGACTTGTTCTCCGGATCACTGCCGATAACCGTGAGGTTTTCGGTAGAGAACTTCCCGACTTCACCGCTGAGCTTGAAGCCACCGTAAACGACGGCACCATCCTGACCCTTCAGGGCCAGAGGAGCGGAAACGGTGAAATCGCCGCCCAACTTGTATTCACCGGCTGCGAGGGTCACGGCATCCTTGCCTGCGGCAATGGCAGCCAGGAGCTCATCCACGGTCTTCACGACCAGTTCGCCCTCTTCACCGCCGCCCTTAGGCAGGACAGCGAAAGTAGCGACACCGGCAGCAGACTCCGTATTGTAGATATCGGAGGCGGCAGGATTGGCATACACCTCAACCTTGTAGGAACCTGCATCCAGCATACCGGTAGTGGTACCGCCGATGGTGAATTCAGGCTCGTTCACCGTGTTGCTCTTTCCGTTGAATACGACGGAATAACTGGCTGCGTTCTCAACAGGATCCCAAGTAATGAGGATATCCGTCGCGTCTCCGGAAGTGATGGAAGCAGGATCCGCCTTGGGGGCCGGAGTGGGAAGAGCCGTGTTCACCGGAGTGACATCGGACGTCCAACTGAGCTGAGACAGGGCCACAGGGCCGGAAGGATAGATATAGACCACCGACTCTTCCGTGATGGAAGTGATCAGAATCTTGGTGGCATTTCCCTGCTCGGCAAGGGCGGAGGCACCACCCTTGAGGGCGATGGAAGAACCGTCCACAGGGCCGACGCCTACGACGAGATGGCCGGTGAAGTCACCAGGATTATCGGCCTTGATGACAAGGGAACCGGGAACATCCGTACGGAAGGCCAGGTAGTTGTACTGAGGGACACCGGCACGGTTGGTCACGGCTGCCTTTTCGAAGGCCAGCATGCCATCGGAGGCTACGATCGGAAGAGACTCGTTACCGGAAACAAAGAGGTAGTCGCGAACCATCTCCTTCTTGATGGTACCGGAGAAATACTTGGCATTGCCCAGATCCCAGGTGTGAGGGACGGGAACAAGCTGCATCGTGAGGTCTTCGGGTTCCTCCACGAAAGGAGTCCACCACTTGGAAGCACCGATTCCGGAACCTGCGATGACCGAATCCGGAAGCAGATTGAAATAACCACCGGGATAGTTGTAGCAGGGGTTGTCTTCCAGAATGGTGGCACCGGCCTTCGACTGAGGGAAGTTGTCGGTAAAGAAGGTTTCGACGATGCCGTAGAAGTAGTTGTCAGCGGCAGCCACAGCCATATCATCAGCCGTCTTGTACTTGGTATTGGCACTTTCGAGGGTTGCCTTTTCTACCATGCCCAGGAACAGGTTGCGCTTGAAGGAGAATTCACCGGGAACAATCTGCAGGCCGAAAATACCGGCGTTGTTGGCATTGTCAACGAAACAGAGATTGTACAGCGTGTTGTTGTCGAAGATGAGTCTGCCCAGTTCTCCGGCATCAAAACGGACGAAGGTACGCATACCCTGGTAGATCGTGTTGTTCACGAACTGCAGAGACTTGGTAGTGGTGGCCTGACGGATGTCAAACACATCACCGCCTACGGTTCCGTCGGCATTGATGTTGGTGATTTCGCAACTGTCGTAAATCACATCTCCCAAAACCATATTATTGCCCCACTCGTACATGAGGCCCTTGGTGTAGTTGGAAATGATACAGTTTTTATAGGTGATATTGCCGATATTCTTGCCTTTCACGGTACCGCCGTTCTTGTTCTGGATGGCGAAACCGAAACCGGAAGGACTGGCGGCGGTGGGTGCGCCGCTGAGTTCCACAGCCTCGAAGTAGAGGTCGTTACCGGCTTCCCAGTTATCGGCAAAATGGAATTCACCCTGCACCACGGGCTTGGAACCGTCAGCCGTCTCTTCGCCGATGAGGGTGAAACCGCCGGAAATATCCAGGGCATCAATGGCATAGGGAGAGCCGTCCATCTTCAAGAGAATCTTGGCACCGGGGGTCTTCAGCGCATTCACCAGCGCTTCGCTGCTGGAAACTGCGGTAAGTTCCGTGAAATCAGGCGCCGTCCAGGCATCCACCTGGCTGCGGCTGGCACTCAGGTACATGAGGGTAAAGACATATTCTGTGCCGGGCTCCAGGCCTTCCACCACAGAGAGAGCCGAAGCGATCTCGGTCTCCGAGAGGGCATGGGTAAGGACAACCTCATCGGACCCGGGAAGGGACACTTCAATACGGTCTACCTCCATATAGTCAGGCACTTCAGTGCTCCATGTGAGAGATATCGAGTAGGCATCCCGATGGTAGACTTTCATATACAGATTGTCCTTTACGGCAAAGGTCTTGAAAGTTTTGCCGTATTCGGCCAGTTTGGATTCCCCTTTGCCCTCCGCCTTGGCCTGGACGGTAAAGGAATAAGTCTTGTCGGCATCCAGTTTCTTCTGGACCGGGACGGAGGAAGGAGCCACGTCCTCGCGGAGGAAGGTGCTTCCATCGGCATTCAGCACGGTGAGAACATACACCTCGGCATCCTTGGTCACATTCCAAGAGAAGGTGACAACATCGCCCAGAGCGGCACTGACACGGGCATTCAAGTTCATCGGCTGCAGGCAGCGGGAGAGGTTCAGCTCCTCATTGGGATTGAACTGCTCTTTCGCAGCGCAGGAGGCCAGAATGACAGCGGCCAGGGCGAGAATCGCATATTTAATCTTGTTCATAACTTTCGTAGTATTAGATGCTGTCATAACCATAGTCGTTCTTGATATAGCCCTGACTGTTGGTCATGGTATCGTTGAAGATCGGCCAGAACATGAACTGCTCGGGATCCTTGTAATAGAGACCCTTGATGCGGTCAGAATAGAAACCGGTCTTCTTGCCATCATCGTACTTGTTCACATATCCGGTGGAGAGTTCGTAGCCGGAAGGTACTTCCCCGTCAACGGTCAAGAAGACGATATCCAGAGATTTTTCATCATCGGCCAGCTGATAGGCGATGTCACCGGTAAGTCCGGCGTACTCGCCCTGCAGGTCGCGGAGAGCCATCATATCGTTCTCGGCAGCGTCGAGGCTGCTCTTCAGACGGTTCCAGCGGATCAGGTCGGCCTTGCGGAGGAATTCGCCGCAGAACTCAAGTGCACGCTCATTGACGACAGCCTCGAAGAAGGATTCCTTGCTGTTGAGACCGGCCACATAAGCCTCTGCTTCATCGATGCCGCAGGCGCGCTCGCGCACTTCCTGCAGATACTTCTTGGCACCGGAAGGGCCATTGAGTTCGTTCTCGATTTCGGCAGCCATCAGAAGGATATCGGCATAGCGCATAACCACGGGCTTGATACCGTCGTCATTGCCACCCGTATAAGGCTGGGCATTCATCCACTCGAAACGGTACTTGCCGAAGAACCATTTGCCGATGCCGGCAGGTTCAATCGTATTGTCCTTGTTCCACTTGTAATTCACGCAAGTGACATCACGGCGCTGGTCGTTGTCACCATACTTGAAATACATGGTAGGGACAGGGCCGGCATCACCGCCACGGGATACGCCACCGGAAATGCTGGCTCCCTCGGAAGAGATGGCGAAGGTGAAATTCCAGCGGCCACGGCCTGCTCCGAACGGAATCACGAACAAAGTCTCGTAACCCGAACCGGCAACCAGGTTGTTCATGTTGTTGAGGTTGTACCACATCTGGGCATAATCGGACTCCAGGGAAGCCTTGCCGACAGCATCCTTCAGATAAGCCAGGGCCTTGGGATAAAGGACACTCTTCTGGAGATCGGGGTCGGAGCTCAAACGCACGGTGCCCAGGTCTCCGGTACCCACCATTCCGTCTTCGGGGCGGATAGCATATCCGGAAGCGGCCAGGGCGATACGGGCATACAGGCCCTCAGCGAACACTTTATTCACGCGGTCGGTACGGGAAGTCGCATCCGTCTCGCCGGGATAAGGCAGGTACGGGATGGCTTCTTCCAGATCGTTCAGAATCTGCTTGTAAATGACATCACGGCTGTCCTTTTTGGCATAGATGGTGTCAGAGGTAAGAGGCACGAAACGGGCCGGAACATCACCCCATGCCTTGGTGAGGTCGTAATAAATCATCGCGCGCAGCGTAAGGGCTTCACCAAGAAGATAGGCCATGTTGGCTTTATTCTCGATATCACCGTATGCGCGGAGACCTTCGATAACCAGGTTGGCGCGCTCGATGCCCATATACATGAGCGGGAACGGACCATTGCTGAGGTTCAGCTGGGAGTTGTTAGGAGCGCAATCGTATGCTGCGATGTCACTCTTTCCATCACCCGGCTTATAAGAATTGTACCATTCGATATCGGTATTGAATCCATACCAGGGCAGGAAACGTCCACGGTAGGAGTTGACTTCACAGAAAGTCTCGGTAATACCGAAAATGGTACCTTCGGTAAGTGTATAGTTGGAATATACGGTAGCAGCATCAAATGCAGACGGAGATTCGCTCTGCAAGAATTTGCTGCAGGAAGAAACACTCAGCAAGGCAGCCACCGTTCCGAAAATATAGAAAAACTTTTTCATATTCTTTTCAAATTAAGGATTATTTGGAACGTTTGCCGAAACTCAGATTGACACCCACCACAAAGCCGATGGACTTGGGATAGGCGGAATAATCGACACCGGGGGTAAGCGGCGTGCTACGACGGGTATCGACTTCGGGATCGTAACCGGAATACTTGGTGAGGCAGAAAAGGTTGGTTCCGGTGGCATAGAAGCGCACACGGTTCAGGTTCACCTTTTCGGTCAGGGACTCAGGAAGCGTATAGCCGATGGTTACACTCTGCAGACGCAGGAAGGAAGCATCCTCCACAGCCCAATCGGAGAAGATGGCGTTGCCCACGAAAGGAGCCCACAGGGTCTTCCCTGCATTCACGCTCTGGAGAACGGAAGGATCGGTAATCATCTCACCGGTATTCCAATCGATATTGGTCCAACGGTTCTTGACATCCATCATGTTGACCAGGTTACGGTTGGAGAACTTACGGGAACTGGTGAATTCCACCTTGTTGGCGTTGTACACCTGGTTGCCGATCATGAAGTTGAAGTTGGCGCTGAAGTCAAAGCCGTGGAAGTAACCGGAGAAATTGAAACCGCCGGTGAAATCAGGGCTGGCATTGCCGATGACCTTACGGTCTGCGACCGTCACCTTTCCGTCGCCGTTGATATCTTTATACTTGGGTGCGCCGGGCAGGAGATAAGTGGCTCCCAGAATAGCGGAAGCGTCCACAACACCTTCGTTCAGGACCCATTTGGAACCGTTCCAGGTAAAATCGGAAGGAGTGTACATGCCGTCGCTGACATAACCGTACATATTGCCCAGAGGCTGACCCACCTGGACGATGTAATCGTCACCGATTTCCGTGGAAGCCCAATAGGACTGGGCGGTAATGCTGCTCAGGCCGCCAAGGTCGGTCACACGATTTCTGTTATAGGCGATATTGCCGCCGATATTCAGAGAGAAATCCTTCTTGGAAACGATGGGGGCGTTGAGCGTGAGTTCGACACCGCGGTTGCGCGTGCTGCCCAGGTTGCGGTACTGGCTGTCATAACCGGAACCTGTGATCGGGAAATTGATGAGAAGGTCCTTGGTCGTATTCTGATAGACCTCGATACTACCGCTCAGACGGCTCTGGAAGAGGCTGAAGTCCAAACCGACATTATGGGTATAAGTGGTTTCCCAAGTCAGGTCGGGGTTGTTCATGATCTTACCGGCCATCCAGTAATTGGAACTCTGGCTAAGCCAAGCCGTTACCGTTGCGGAATACTGTTTGGCGATCTGGCCGGAAGGGATATTGTTGTTACCGGCGGTACCGAAACTGTAACGGAGTTTCAACTGATCCAGCCAGCTGTGGGCGTTATCCATCCAGGGCTCGTTGGAGATGGTCCAGGAAACGGCGGCGGAGGGGAAGAAGCCCCACTGATGTCCGGGAGCGAACTTGGAAGAGCCGTCGGCACGGAGCGTTGCGCCTATAGAATAACGGTGCTTATAGTCATAATTCACACGGCCGAAGAAGGAGAGCAGCTTGTCATCCGGATCATAGTAATTGTTCGTAGAAGCAGGCGTACCCGAGGACAGGAAAGTCCAGGCCATCGGAGCGTCATAAGACGCATTCAAGCCATCAACCATCAAGGTAAGCAGATTGCTCTTGGTGATGGTCATTTCCTCACCCAGGAGAGCCGTAAGCTGATGGTCTTCATTGTTGATCAACTTCGAAAAATCGTAATTGAGGGTGTTGGTATTGCGGTATTTGCTACGGAACGCTTCCTTGTGCTGGTTGGAGACACCAGTCTTGTCCGTAGAATTGTTGGCCACATAGTAAGTGGTCATACCGTAGAAACGGTCATCAGTCTGGTTGTATTTCTCCAAACCGCCTTCGATCTTGAGGTTCAGATTCTCAATGATCTTCCAGTTAAAGGCAGCGTTGGCGTTCCAGGTGGTACGGATACGGCGGGAGTCATTGTCGGATACAGACAGGAGCGGCGGAGCATTGTCGCCATAGTCCTGTTCTTCATCGACACCCTGAATCGTAGAGGCGATAGGAATGGGAGTGTAGGAAACCGCATGTTTGAGACGGCCGTTGCCGGAAGTGGTTCCGGTGTCGTTGATACCGTTGGCACCGCCACCACGCACATTGACGCGAGAGTAACGGATGTTGGCATCGATGGACGTGGTTTCAGAGGTCTTGAAATTGCCCTTGAAGCTGAGGTTGTCACGGGCGTAATTGGAACCGACCATAATGGCTTCGTCTCCCATATGGGAGTAACCCAGTGTCCAGTTCACTTTGTCGCCGCTGCCGGAAACGGAGAAGTCGGCGCTGAACGTGGAGCCCGTATTGCCGAAGACGGCCTTGATCCAGTCGTTGGTCGCCATACCGTTGTAGAGGTCGATATCGGCAAAGTTTCCGAAATAAGGCTCGTAATAGGAACTCAAGTTGTCGCGGATGACGCCCAGTTCATACTGGAACTTGACAAAATTATCGGCATCCATCGGGACGATGGCGCCTTTGTTTGCCATGGTCTTGAGACCCCAGTAGGCGTTGAACTTGACAGAGAGCTTGGTGCCCTTGTCCGCGCTCTTGGTTGTGACAATGACAACACCGTTTGCACCACGGGAACCATAGATGGCGGTAGAGAAGGCATCCTTCAACACATCGATGCTCTGAATTTCAGAGGAAGGAATATCATTGATGGATTCCACCGGGAAGCCGTCAACGATGTAGAGCGGGCTGCTGTCCTGGGTGATGGAACCGCCACCGCGGACACGGATCTTGATGTCGGCATCAGGGTCACCTTCCGTAGTCACCACAGACACACCGGCCATCTTACCGGAGAGAGCCTGGGAAACAGTGGTCACCGGCTGCTCGGTAAGTTTGTCGGAACCGACGGAGGAAACGGAGCCCAGGAGGTCGCGGCGCTTGACCGTCGCATAACCCACCACGACTACCTCGTCCAGGAAGGTCTGGTCGGCCTTCAGGACAACGTTGATCTCCGTCTGACCGGCAATGGCCACCGTCTGGTCGGCCAGGCCGATAAAGGAGAACACCAGATTCACTGCACCTTCGGGAACAGACAGCACATAGTCGCCGTCGATACCGGTGATGGTGCCGATGGTGGTTCCTTCCACCAGGACGCCGGCTCCGATCAGCGGTTCGCCCGTTTCATCGGTCACGATACCCTTGACGGTAGTCTGTGCCCATGAGAGCGAGGCCGTTCCCAAGCAAAGTGCGAGCGAAAGAAGAAGTTTCTTTGTCAAACTTTTCATTGGAATTGGATTTTGGTTAATAATAATAGTTAGTATAGAAAATTATAATTTCGTATATTCGCCCCCCGCATTGCCTCCGGACACAACGTCCTTCACCAGGAAGTGCAGGTACATTTCCAGGTTGGTGTAGCGGCCGTTCTTGTCCAGCGTGACGGCCTCGCCATCCGCAGCGATATTCTTGTTCAGGCCCCATTCATCCTCAACGGAATCCGGAATGCCGTCTCCATCCGTATCCGTCACCTTGGTGCCGTTGTAGGAAGGCCAGGCGCTCCCATAGGAAGTCCTCACATCTTCGATGCTGCTGATCAACTTCCCCTTCCCTTCCTTGACATCCTGGCAGATGCGGGAATCCACCGCATCTCGGCTTAGGGACGCGCCGGCATATGCACAAACCCGCTCCATGGCTTCCTGGGCCGAGTGGGTGGTTGTAAAAGCATCCTTTCCATCCTTTCCGGATATAACGAACGGTGCCGATACGACATGAGCATCATAGGGAAGGTTATAATCACTGTAGGCCTTCTTCCAATAAACGCCATCGGGATAGGAAGAATCTCCGGAAGGGTATTCATTGTTATAATTGCCGGACAGATACAGGTATGCCCAATCGTACGGATACTGCTTTCCCCCCGTTGTGTATCCTCCGTCCGCTTCAATGAAATACTTCTTGTCATTGGAGTTGGGGCCCTTCTTATAATAATTGTTGACCAGGTTGAAGTGACCGCCTTCTCCGCCGTAACAACCGTTACTGGAACCCCAGTTATAGTTGACGCAGTTCCGGTAATCTACGTTCCCGCGGAATTCGTCCGTCGATTTGTTATTGCCGTCATAAAGGTACTGATGGTCGAAACGGGGCGTGCGGTTCTGGTGATGAGCCAGAAGGTTATGATGGAAAGAGGCATTCTTTCCACCCCAGATTCCTCCGTAGCCATGGTCTCCCTTGGAATGCAGGCGGCAACTCTTCATGGATTCCGACACGATGCACCACTGCATGGTGAAAATCTCATTGGCATAGAAGGAGGCCGTTTCGTCAATGCTCCAACTCATGGAACAGTGATCCAGGATGATGTTGTGCTGATAACGCCCCCAAACAGCATCCTCGCCATCGGCCTTCCCGGCTTTGATATCGGCATCTGTCCAGGGGGCTTCATCTCCCAGGCGGAAACGGAGGAAACGGATGATGACATTGTCTGCTCCGATATAAGTAGTGTAATTCTTCAGGCAGATGCCGTCTCCCGGAGCCGTCTGGCCGGCGATGGTTACATCTCCTTTTTCTATTTTCAAGTCAGAGGACAACTCAATAATGCCAGCGACATCAAATACGATGATACGGGGACCGGACTGCTTGACGGCCCAGCGGAGGGTTCCCTCGGAACCATCGTCCGTAAGTTTGGTCACATGATACACCTTGCCGCCACGGCCGCCGGTCACATACATGCCGCCGCCTTCCGCACCGGGGAAGGCCCGGGCCACGCCGTCTTCCTCCACGGCAGGAATCATGAAATCTTCATAGCCGATGGAGACCGGATCGACAATGGGATCTTCCGTGCCGGCGGTTTTGGCCGAGACGGAAGAGCCGGAGGACTTGAAGTCCTTGGCCAGGCTGAAAACCGTGAAAGTGTAGGTGGTAGCCTTGGTGAGCCCGCTCACGGTGACATTGCGCGTTTTCACATTCCCTTCCTGGAGGAGCGTCCCGTCCAGCGAGAGCGTATAATCATAACTGGTGGCGCCCTTCATATCGTCCCATTGGAACTGGAGGGCGGTTTCTTCGGCCTTGTGGACCTTGAGTCCGGTGGGAGCCGAAGGATTGACCGCAGGGGTGTCGTCTCCCCCGGACGGGTTCACGGGGTTATCCTTGGGCCCGCAGGCCGCCACGGCGGCAACCAGCCCCAAACTCAGAAAGAACCGGTTCAGTTTCATAGTCTCTCATATTCAAGCGCTGCCCAAATGAGCGGGCCGATGCCCTTGGGGTCATTCGCGCGCACGCGTTCATTAATGTAATACTCGTAGTCTCCCCTTCTGTTGTCCTTGCCGCCCAGACCGGCCACTTCGCAGCACTGGTTCAGGTTCACCAGGCCGTCCTCTTCCGTCACAAACGTTTTCAGGAGGGATTCATAGGCCTGGACGGCGCCTTCCCGGTTTCCGAGGAAACCCAGGCGGCAGCCCTTGAGCCAGGCGTAGGTGAACATGGCGCTGCAGGTGGCCTCCAGGTAATTCCCTTCCCGATAGGGCTGGTCCAGCACCTGGAACCACATGCCGGTGGTCTTGTCGGCAAACAGCGGCAGCACCTGATACAGATTGTTCAGAATCCCGATGAGGACATCCTTGTAGGAGCCGTCCTGCAGGATTTCAATCACATCGACAAGCGCCATGCAGTACCAGCCCAAGGCGCGCCCCCAGGCGTGGTCGCTCTGACCGGTCTCCGGATCGCACCAGAACATGCTGTGACTGGAATCCCAGGCGTGGCGCAGAAGCCCGGTCGAAGGGTCCAGGGTATAGTCGTAAACGGTGGCGAACTGGTGGACGATGTCCCCGTAATTCCGCTCCCGTTCCAGGCTGTCGGCAACGAAGCGGGCGGTATATTCGGCATAGAACGGCTGGGCCATATACAGGCCGTCCAACCACATCTGCTCCGGATAGACCTGCTTGTGCCAGAAGCCGCCTTCCGGGGTACGGGGCTGGTCCTGGATCTGGCTGTAGAGGCTGTCCATAGCCGCGCGGTACTTCTGCTTGCCCGTGATGTCATAGAGTTGGAAAAGCGTACGGCCGGGGCAGATATGGTCCGTGGAGAAATTGGATTTCTTGTACTTGTAGATGGCGCCGTTCCCGTCAATGATGGCATCGTACCAGGCGTCCACGTAGGACAGGAAAGACGCATTGCTGCTTCCGGCATGGGTATAGACGTCCAGGATGGCCTTCAGTTCCAGCCCGGTGGTGTAGTTCCATTTGAGTTTCCCTTCCTGGCCGTCGATATAACTTGCCTCGGGGTTTCGGGCCATCTCCGAAAGGACAACCCTCTCTGACAGCGGAGCCTTGGCCGCGTTACAGGCGGTCAAGGCTGCTGCCAATAAGATGAATACAGATTTTCGCATCTACTTGTTGTTATAAGGGTCCCAGACGATACCGTCCGCTTCCTGATACATGACCTTCCCGAAGGAATACTCCCCTGCCTCCTTTTCCGTCAACTGGTGGGACCAGCCCACGCGGGGCCCCCGGGCTCCCGGACCGAAGTTCCGGAACTCGGCGTAATAGGAATTTTCCTTGGTATTGGGCTTGCCGTCCTTCTCCCAGTCGTGCCAGCCTTCCGGCAGGATGTGGCTTCCCAGTTCGCAGCCGATGAACACCGTCTTGGCATAGGCGCCCCACGGACGTCCGAGATAACACTTGTCAATCCCTTCGTCGGCCGTGAGGCGACAGCCTACAAACACGTATCCATATTTTTGGCCTTCCAGGGTGGAGGCGGCCGTTACATAAGAGTTTTTCTTGGAGCGGATTTCACAGCCTTCGAAATAAGCGATACTGGGGCCGAAAATGAAATCCGTGGTGCCTTCGATATAGCAGTCCTTGAAATAGTTGCGCTTGATGCCGCCGGACTTTCCGAAACGGCCGTAAGTATAAAGCGTGTCCTGATTGCCCAGGAAACGGCAGCGGTTGAAGAAAAGGAAGTCTCCGTCGGTGAAGACGGCTACGGCCTGGCCGATTTCCTTCCCTTCCCCGGAGGAATTCTCAAAGGTAATGTCCTCGAAAGTGATATAACTGGCGTGGATATACACGGAGGCGCTTCCGGAGGTTCCCATCGGGAAATCGCGGCCGGGCCACATTTTCCTGGCATATTTGTCAAAGGTGAGGATGGTGTTCTCTGCATCCTCGCCCTTGAAGTGTACGCGGAACTTGCTGTGCGGGATGCTGATTTCCTCCTTGTAAACACCCTTGCGGATGAGCACGGTGGTGATTTCCTGATGGCTGTAGTCCGGAATGGCGTTCACGGCTTCCTGTACGGTCATGTAGTCGCCGTGGCCGTCGGCCGATACGACGATATGGTAGCGGACCAGATGGCCGGCGATGGCGGGAATCTGCTCCCGGATTTTTTCACAGACGATTTCCGTCACCTTGCGGGCTCCGCAGGCGACGGTGTGGGTGTTGTCGTTCTTGCCGGTGGAGATCATGAAATAGGCCTTGGAGGCCTCGTCCCCGATGCTTTCCAGCCAATCCAGCGTGGGAGTGGTGATATCCAGCAGGGTTACGTCCTTCTCCGCGGCCACCGCTTTCATGGCGGCGGGATAGTCCGTGTGGCAGTTCCGGTCCAACACACCGTCCTTGAACCAGCGGCGGGCCACCGGCGTAAGGAGCACCGGGATGCCGCCCTTTTCACGCACCTTGTCCACAAACATGCGGAGATTGTCCTGATAGGCGCCCCAGGGAGCGGCATAGCGGGCGGGGTCGTCCTTCTTGGCATCGTTATGGCCGAACTCGATGAACACATAATCGCCGGGCTTCACGGCCTCGTAAACCTTGTCCCACAGGCCCAGGTCGATGAAACTCTTGGTGCTGCGGCCGTTCTGGGCATAATTGACCACCCGGAACTCGCCGTCCAGGAAGTTTTGGAACATCATGCCCCAGCCCCGCTCGGGATTGGTGCCTCCCTTCAGGTCTTTTTCGGCCATGGTGCTGTCTCCCATCAGATGGATGGTGGTGAAGGAAGACAGGCTGAGCCACAGAAGGGCTGCAGCGGCCATTAAAAAACTCTTTCTCATAATAATTCGCCGTTTACGCGTACGTTGTCAAAAGAAACATTGCTGGCAAAATGCACCTCAGCGCCCTTGGCGGCGGTGAAAACGCAGTCGTGGAAATCCAGGTTGCTCACGGGCAGTTCCGGAAGGCCGTTGATATAAATGGCCTGCTTGGCGCCCGAACAAACCACGTTGGAGATATGCATGTCGCGGAATTCCGGCGTGGTTTCATCGACGGGCCGGATGTCGGCCGAGGCGTCATCGCCCTTGTCGGAAGCGGCGACGCCGGCATAGTAGAGATTGAAGATAACGCCGTACGAGACGATGTCTTTCATGTAAATCCTGTCACACCAGATGTTCTTGACCACACCGCCGCGGCCGCGGGTGCTCTTGAAACGGAGCCCGACGTCCGTTCCCAGGAAACGGCAGTCGCTCACCCAGATGTTCTCCACGCCGCCGCTCATCTCGCTGCCCACCACGAAACCGCCATGGCCGTGGTAAACGGTGCAGTCCTTGATGATGAGGTTCTTGCAGGGAATGCCGTGACGGCGGCCGTCGGCGTCCTTGCCGGACTTGATGCAGATGGCGTCGTCTCCCACATCGAAGGAAGAGCCCACCAGAAGGACATTCTCGCAGGCCTCGATATCGATTCCGTCACCATTGGTGGAATAGTGCGGATTACGGACAGTGATGTTCTTCACGGTCAGGTGTTTGCACCAGAGCGGATGCAGGTTCCAACAGGGAGAATTCTGGAAGGAGACGCCCTCCAGCAGCACCCTTTCGCAGCCGCGGAAACTCAGCAGGACCGGACGGAGGAAGGTCTTGATTTCCTGCTCGTCCAGGGACGGGTCCTGGTAATTGAGGGAACCGGCGGTGGCACGGGCCTTGGCATAGCCGGCATCCGGGTACCAGACCGACCCGTCGTCGGAAAGGAGACCGCCGCGGGTGACGACCGTTTTCCAGATGTCGTCCCCTACCTTGCGGCGCTTGACTTCCCGCCAGGCATCTCCGTTGCCGTCGATGACGCCCTCACCGGTGATGGCGATGTCCGTCACGCCCTCGGCATGAAGGGGGGAAAGGCAGCGGCGTACGTCCAGCCCTTCGAAATTGGTATCGATGATGGGATACAGGTCCTGGTCCGTGGAGAATACGATGATGGCATCCTTGTCCAGATTGAGTTCGATATGGCTCTTGAAGCCGATGGGGCCGGTGAACCAGATGCCGGCGGGCACCACCAGACGGCCGCCTCCCAGGGAGGAAAGATGGTCGATGGCACGGGCAAAAGCCTCCGTGTTGAGGGCTACGCCGTCCCCGATGCCGCCAAAATCCGTCAGGACGACACTGCGGGAAGGAATGTCAGGGAGTTCCACCCGGGGCATTTCGAAAGGAAGACCGGAATACACATCGTCCGCCACTTCACGAGGGGCGCAGGCGGCGAGCAGGACAGAGGCTAAGGCCAGAAGGAAAAACTTGAATCCTTTCATCGGTTGTCAGTCAAAGTGTTCGGATGCAAATATAAGGTATTTTTCCTAATTTCCGTTACCGGGCACGGAAAAATTTTCAACATTTTTTGAAAACCGCATTGGAGGCCCTTCAGAGGCCACTGTGCCCGGTAACGAAAATTTTAAATAATCCACTTTGAGATAGAAAAAATATTCTTTATCTTTGCCCTTGTGGAAAAGGTAACCATCAACGATATCGCCCGCCTCACCGGCCTGTCCAAAGGCACGGTGGACCGCGTGCTGCACAACCGGGGGGAAGTCTCCAAAAAGAGTTATGAAAAAGTGATGGCCGTCATCCGGGAAAAAGGCTACGAGCCCAATCTGTACGCCTCGCTCCTGGCCAACAAGAAACAAAGGGTCATCGCCATCGTCCTCCCCCACCCCGAGCCCGGCTCCTACTGGGACCTGGCCGTCAGCGGCATCGAGAAAGCCACCGAGGAGGAACGTCAGTTCGGCATCGAAACCACCCTGTACACCTACGACGAATTCAGGGCCGATTCATTCCGGGAAGTTTGCGCCCAGGTGCTTCAGAGCCAGCCTTCCGGCGTGGTCATCGCCCCCATTTTCCAGTACGAGACCCAGGTGTTCGTCCAGGAACTCGGCACCCGGCAGATTCCCTATGTTTTCGTGGACACCAAACTGGACAGCCCCGCCGGGCACCTTGCCTTCTACGGCATCCCCACCTACAAGAGCGGCTATCTGTGCGCCGACATGCTCCTCCAGGGAGAAAAAGTCAGGGAAGTGCTCGTCGTGAGGATCATGCGGGACAAGGAACGCCAGAGCGACCCCACCATCCTCCGCCGTGCGGGCTTTTTGGACTACATGCGGGAGAACAACCCCGGCTGCACCATCCGGAGCATTTTCGTAAGTCCGACGGATGCGGCGGCCACCGACGAGGCCCTGTCGGCCTTTTTCGCGGAATTCCCCGGGGTAAGGCACCTTGTGATGTTCAATTCCCGCATCCACCTCATCGTCCCCTATCTGGAACGTTATCCCATCCCGGGAATGCGGGTCATCGGCTTCGACAACCTGGGCGCCAACATCAAGGCCCTGGAAAACGGGACGGTGAGCATGCTCATCGCCCAGCACCCCGAGAAACAGGTCCAGAAAGCCATCCATACCCTGTCGGAATACATGGTTTTCCAGCGCAAACCCGAAGTGGCCGACAACCACATGCACATGGACCTTCTGACCCGCTACAACGTAGAAGATTATTGAATCTGCAACTCCCGCACATCCAGCCAGCCGCTGTCGTTGCACGGGGCATAGCGGTTGCAGAAAAAGCCGAACTTGGCGCCGATCCACATTTCGGGCCGGGCCGTAAAGGCTTCCTTGACAGTCTTATACCGTTTTCCGTCCTGGGAATAACTGAAGCGGCAGACAGCCTCGGGCACATTTCCCGTCACCGTCTTGGGGCTCACCTCCAGTTTCACCCAGACTTCCCGCACCGCCCTTGAAGGATAACGGACGGCGGGAACGTTTCCGGAAGAATACGGGAAGGACTGCTTTTCCCACGAATAGGACAGGACGGCCAGTTCCCGGCTGCGCTCCTCCCCTCCCTTATCGGCGCCCTGGCAAGTCACGTATTCCAGACGCGCACCCTTTTCCGTATCGGTGAAGCGGAGCAGGGCATAATCGTTCCCCATCACCAGGAAGCCGGCCTCCTCGCCCCTGAGCGAAGGATTCGGACGGAAAACCAGCCGGGCCGTGAGGGTGAAACTCTCTGCCGGGAATTTCTGCAGCAGAAGGTTCCGGCAGTTCCAAAGACCCGTCCTTCCCTCCTGCTCCACGGAATAAAGACGGACGCCGCCCCCCGACAGGGCCGAATGCCAATACGGCGAGGGGATGGCCGGATACTGCCACTCCAGGCCGATGCCGTAAGGGCCGGCAGCCGGAGCTTCGCCTTCGGCCGGGCCGTCCCGGAACGCAGGGCCCGCGCCCTCCTCCACCGGCTGTCCCACGCCGTCCCCGTCCGGGTCTTCGCCGATGACGGGCCATCCGTCCGGCCGCCAGGTCATGGGCTGCAGGTGCACGATGCGGCCATAGGCGCCCTTGTCCTGGAAATGGACGAACCAGTCGGCCCCGTCCGGGCTTTCCACCCAGGCCCCCTGGTGCGGCCCGTTCACGGTTCCCCGCGCCCAGGCCATCACGATCCGCTCCTCGTAAGGGCCCCAGGGGCTCTCGGAACGGAGAACCGTCTGCCAGCCGGTGGCGACGCCGCCGGCCGGAGCGAAGATATAGTACCTTCCGCCCCGCTTGTAAAACTTGGTTCCCTCGATGGTGGGCTGGGTCAGGTGGCCGTCGAAAACAATCCGGGAAGGCCCTGTCAGACGGGTGCCGTCCGGACTCATCGGAGCCACGAAAAGGACGCTCTTCAGCCCGGCGCGGGACCCGGCGCAACCATGTGACAGATAGGCTTTTCCATCCTCGTCCCAGAAAGGGCAGGGGTCGATGAAACCCTTTTCCCGGACCAGCCATACCGGCTTTTCCCAAGGGCCGGCGGGATCCTGGCTGCGAACCATGAAGATCCCGCGGTCGGGGTCTCCGCAAAAGATGTAAAACCACCCGTCATGATAGCGGATAGCCGGCGCCCATACCCCGTTTCCATGCTGCACCGTCTCGCGGAACAGCGGGTCATACGAAGTCAGGGCGGCGCCTACCGGTTCCCAGTTCACAAGGTTCCGCGAATGCAGGACGGGAAGCCCGGGAAAACAGTTGAACGAGGAAGCCGTCATGTAGTAATCCTCGCCCACCCGGCAGACGTCCGGGTCACTGTAATCCATATGCAGGATGGGATTGCGGTAATGCTGTGCGCCCAGGGGCAGGCATGCCAGCAGGACGGCAAGTACGAGGAGACGTTTCATAATCCTATCTTTTTCAGGGCCTCTTCCACCGCAGCGTACTCATACCCGCGGGACAGGCCGAACTTTAACATCTTGAGCCGGAACTGGGGGTCCCCCTCCAGGGTCCGGGCCTTGGCGGCGAGCAGCCTCTCCAGTTTATCGGCCGCCCTGCCGGGCTCCACTTCTTCCAGGGCCGCGGCGATGGCGTCCTCGGAAATGCCCTTTGAACGCAGTTTGAAGCGGATCTTAATCGGCCCCCAACCCTGCAGGCCCGCCTTTTCCCGGGCGAAGGCGCCGGCATAGCGGACATCGTCCACATACTTTTCCTCCACCAGCGCGGCGAGCACGCGGGCAGCCGTCTCCGCATCTCCGTCCAGGGCTTTCAAGGCCTTCCGGTACACGTCGGAAGAGCAGTATTCCGCCTTGGAACAGCGTTTCTGCAGGCGGGAAAGGCAACGGGCATACTCCGGATTCTCCATCGGCCTAGAAATTATAACCGAACGACAGATACAATCCGACCCGCTTGGTCACGGACGACCAGTGCAGCTGCGCTTTCAGGGGGCCGGCGATGGAATCATAGGCATATCCCAGGCCGACACCGGTGAACAGGCGGCCCTCCCCGATCGTCTTGAAAGAGGAAAAATCATACGCCACGTTCCCCATCAGCGAAACGTACTGGTTCTTGAACAGTTTGTAGCGGGCGTCCAGGCGGCCCACCAGAAGATGGTTCCGCATGATGGCCATGTCGTTGAGTCCCACAAAGGGAATCTGCTGTTCCAGATACCGACCCCGCATGTCTCCGCCCAAAACATTGGTGATGGGAGCCGCCGGATTGTTGCCGAACACCAGGCGGGCATTCAGTTGAGGGATAAAACTGAGCCTCCCGAAGGAGAAGGGGAACATGCCGTCCATCCCCACGATCCCATAAAGCGTCGCCGAAGAGGCGCCGGCAAAGAGGATGTCCGAGGTGAGTTCGCCCCGGATACCGGCCGAGATGCCGCGGGTGGGGAAATAGCCGTTGTCCAGGGTTTCGATACGCCCGTCGGCAAAAAAGCCGGGGTAATTCAAAACCTGGCTGGAACGGTAGGTGTAGTCGATCCCGGACTCCGAACTCGTCGCAATGTTGTACAGCGTGGTCAGTTGGTTTCGCAAACCCACTTTCACATCGAACGACGACCAGTGCATGTTGGAGAAAAAGAGTTCCTGGGCCGACTGCAGCATGGCCAGGTTCACGTAGTCCTTCTGCCCTGCCAGGAAAGTGGTGGAGCCGGAATACTGAAGGGTTGCCCGGACATTGAACGTGGAAAACTTGGGCGCATTGTAAGAATAACGCACGTCCAGGTAGGGATTCAGGCTGATGCGTGCGGTAAGGTCCAGCGAATGGCCCTGCATGGCGTTGGTGTTGAGCCCCACATTCAAAAGCAGCGATACGATATCCTGCGAATCGATGCGCGCTCCGAAACCGATCTGGTGCATGGGGCCCCGCTTGCAGAGGATTCTGAGCCGGTAAGGTTCCTTCTTTCCCCGGAGTTCATAGGTGACGTAATCGTAAGAGCCCTTGCCGAAAATGGCGGCGATCTCCTGTTCGATGAGTTTTTTGTCCACAATGGACCCCGGCTTGATGTACATCTTGGAACGGAGATACTCCGCTTCCTTCTCGGTCACCCCCACGATGTCGATGTCCTCAATGATGACCGGGGCCTGGCCCAGATCCACCGCAGGGGGCGCGTTGTAACGGAAACGGGCCTTGCCCAGCCGGTGCCGGACGGCATCCAACTGAGGCTTCATCTCCTGGGCCGCCTTGTAACCGCGGGCATACATGGTATCCACGGCCGTACGGTTGAAACTGAGCATGTTGTAGCCTTTGAGGTTGGGATGGATATGGACATCCACGTTTCGGACATTGAGGTTGAAGGCATCGTCATCGAAGAGGTTCATCGTGGACATGAGGATGTCTCCCAGGTTCTGGATTTCGTCGGCCCCGGGGGTGCTGTCCGAAAGGTCGATGCCGATGATGATGTCCGCCCCCATCTGTCGGGCGATGTTCACGGGGAAATTGTTGCGCATGCCGCCGTCCACCAGCACCATGCCGCCGGTACGCACCGGGGCGAAGAGTCCCGGAATGGACATGGTGGAGCGCAGGGCCAGGTTCAAGGAGCCTTCATGCCAGATTTTCGCCCTGCCGGAAGCCATGTCGGTGGCCACGCAGGCAAAGGGGATGGGCATTTTAAAAAAGTCCGTGGAGTCGCTGTATCCGACAGTCCGGGACGTGATGATCTGATTCACGTTCTGGCCGAAGACGAAGCCGGAAGGAAGGCTTCCCATCAGGTTGCCCCGGGCCAGGCTGCTGATGTCCTCCCCTTCCTCGGCCCCCAGGTGCAGTTCGCGGGAACGGCCGGCGGCAAAAGGCATGTCACCCCGGATGAAGTTCTTGTAATCGTCCTGTTTGTAATAGAACGGGAAGGACAGCAGGTATTTCTCCTTGTAACGGATGCGGGAATATGGAATATAAGATTTATCCACTTCATCACTCAAGGCCACGCCCCAGTCCATGTTCCGGAACAGGGAATCCAGGTAATCGGCCTTGTAGCCCAGAGCGTACATGCCGCCCACCAGGCCGCCGATGCTGGTACCCACCACCATATCGACCGGGAGGTCGTACTGTTCCAGGTATTTGAGCACACCCACCGTAGCGGCGCCCTTGGCACCGCCGCCGGACAGCACCAGCGCGACCGTCGGCCGGGATTTGCGGATTTGCGCCATCCGGTAGCGGATTTTCCGAACGGCGGCGGCATCCTTCTCGTCCAGGCCGAAAGAGGAAGACTCAGGCTCTTTCACCGACTGGGCGACCACGGGGGCTCCAGCCAGCAGAAGAGCGCTCAACAACAGGATAATCTTTTTCATCGTTCAAGGGTGTTGTGTTTACCGGCCAGAAGGCCGCAGGCTGCAAAAATGTCTTCTCCACGGGATGCACGGATGGTTGCCGTGATGCCGCCCCGGGTGAGACGGTCCCGGAAGTCCTCCATCCGGGCCATGGGTGCCGGCCCGTAAGGGAAGTCGGGGATGCGGTGGAAACGGATGAGGTTCACCCGGCATTCCAGCCCCTGCAACAGCCTCAGCAGGGCATCGGCATGGCGTTTGGTATTGTTCCAGCCGTCAAAAACGGTATATTCAAAACTCACACGGCGCTGTCCCGTGAAGTCGTATTCCTTCAGAAGGCCGATCACTTCTTCCAGGGGCCAGACCTTCTGGACGGGCATCATCTGCAGGCGCTCCTCGGGAAAAGGGTTGTGCAGGCTCACCGCCAGATGGCATTTGCATTCATCCAGGTATTTGCGGAGCATCGGCAGCACGCCGATGGTGCTCAGGGTCACCCGTTTGGGGCTCCAGGCCAGTCCCCAGTCGGCCGTAAGGACGTCGATGACGCGCCGGACCTCGGCCCAGTTGTCCAGCGGCTCCCCCATACCCATGAAAACGGTATTGGTCAGTTGCCCCGCCTCCTCGACGGCGAAAAACTGCGATAGGATGTCGGCCGCGCTCAGATTGCCATGGAACCCCTGCCGGCCCGTCATGCAGAACTTGCAGGCCATCTTGCACCCGGCCTGGGAACTGACGCAGAGGGTTTTCCGCTCCTCGTCCGGAATCATCACCGCCTCCACCGCGTTGGTGGCGTCGCCGTTTACCGGGAAAAGGTACTTGCGGGTGCCGTCGGCCGATGTCTGCACATCCAGCGGACGGGCAAGGCCCACCTCGTATTTTTCGGAGAGCGCATCCCGGCCCTGTTTGGAGAGGTTGGTCATCTCCGAGATGCCGGCCACTCTTTTCTGGTACAGCCACTGGGCCATCTGCTTCCCCGCAAAAGCAGGCAAGCCGGCCTCAAGGGCGATGGTTTTCAGTTCATCCGGCGTTTTCCCGAGCAGTCTTTCCTTCATGATGGCAAAATTAACAAAATCCCGCCGAAAAACCAATATAGCCCCCCTTCCCAGGGAATGGTCCCCGTCTCCCGTGCAGGACAAAGTCCTGAACCCGGCCCAAAATGAAACCAAGACCGCCGGGATGGACGATCTTGGACAAGGATTCGCTATTCTGCAGCGCTTTCCTGCCGGATGGCGTTCTGATAGCACTCGCGGCACAGTGGCTCGTAGGTGTCTTTTTCGCCCAGGACTACCAGTTTCCGGCTTCGGGAAAGGCGGTGGGAATGATTGGCCAGGGCACCGCAACTGACGCAGATGGCGTGTACCTTCTGGACGTCTTCGGCAATGGCCATCAGGCCGGGCATGGGGCCGAAGGGTTTGCCCAGATAGTCCGTATCCAGGCCGGCGATGATGACGCGGATGCCGCGGTTGGCCAACTCCTGACAGACATCGATGATGCTGTCATCGAAGAACTGGGCTTCGTCAATCCCGACCACCTGCACGTCTTCATCGATCTGAAGCATGCGGGCGGGCGATTTGATGGGAGTGCAGGAAATGCTGTGGGAGTCGTGCGAGACGACGTCCAGGTCGGAATAGCGCTTATCGACGGTGGGCTTGAAAGTGGCTATTTTCTGCTGGGCGAACTGGGCCCGTTTAAGCCTTCGGATCAGTTCCTCCGTCTTCCCGGAGAACATGGAACCGCAAATTACCTCGATGCAGCCCGATTTTTTTGTATTTTCCAAAAACATTTCCTTAACTTTGCTATGTTGACTTATGCAAAGATAACACTTTATGGAAAAAAGTCAAACAGCGGTCTGCGGAAAACTGTATATCGTTCCCACCCCCGTGGGAAACCTGGAAGACATGACCCTGCGTGCCATCCGGGTTCTCAAGGAGGCCGACCTGATCCTGGCCGAAGACACCCGCACCTCGTCCGTCCTGCTGAAGCACTACGACATCCACCGTCCGCTCCAGAGCCATCACAAGTTCAACGAGCACCAGACGGTGCAGTTGGTGAAGGAGCGTATCCTCGGCGGCCTCAACGTAGCCCTCATTTCGGATGCCGGGACGCCGGGCATCTCGGATCCGGGGTTCCTGCTGGCCCGCACCTGCGCCGAAGAGGGCATCGAAGTGCAGACCCTGCCGGGAGCCACGGCCTGCATCCCGGCCATCGTCTCAAGCGGCCTTCCCTGCGACCGGTTTGCCTTTGAGGGCTTCCTGCCCCAGAAAAAAGGACGGCAGACCCTCCTTCAGGCCCTTTCCGCAGAGCCGCGCACCATGGTGTTCTACGAGTCTCCCTATCGGCTTGTCAAAACCCTGGAGCAATTGGCCCAGTACTTCGGCGCAGACCGTCAGTGCTCCGTAGCCCGGGAGATTTCCAAAGTGCATGAGCAGCATCACAGGGGCACCCTCGGAGAAGTGGCCTCCTGGTTCCGGGAGCATGAGCCGAAGGGGGAAATCGTCCTTGTCGTGGCCGGCGCACCGGCCGTCAAACCTGAAAAGAAGAAGCGGTATGGAAGAGGGGAAGAAGAAATCGAAGAATCTTAACGCCAGTTTCGTTACGGGCGCCATCGCCCTGGTTTTCCTGATTATCGGCTACCAGGCCGCCCTGTTCATCCACAAGGCGGCAGTGCTCCGGATCGCCGCCAACCGGGACCGACCGGACACCGTTTATGTATATGTTCCCCGGGAAGAGATGCCCGCTCTTGACGGGAAGGACACCCTGGCCGCCAGGCTCCCAAGCGACAATGCGGAGGGAAAGGTGTCCCCGTCGGCCGTACGGCACAATGCACCGCATTCCGCCAAGGTGCAGGAAGTCCGGGAACAGTTGTCGCCGCCCCGGGAAAGTTTCCGCTTCAATCCCAACACCGTTTCCCTGGAAGACCTGTGCCGCCTCGGCTTCAGCCGGAAGCAGGCACAATCCATCCTGAACTACAGGGCCAAGGGAGGGCGTTTTCACCGCAAAGAGGATTTCGCCAAAAGTTACGTCGTGGCCGACAGCGTTTATGCCCGCCTGGAGCCTTACATCGACATTCCCCGCCTGGACATCAATTCGGCCGACAGCACCGCGCTGGTCGCCCTGCCGGGCATCGGGCCGTTCTTTGCCAGGAAGATTATCGAATACCGGGAACGGCTCAAAGGCTATTCCTCGACCGTCCAATTGATGGAAATCTGGAACTTCGACCGCGAGAAATATGACAAAATCGCCGACCTTGTGTTTTGCTCGGAGCCGGAGCCTTTCGGCCTTTGGACCCTCCCGGAGGCCGATTTGGCCCATCATCCCCATATTTCCAAAGCCGAGGCCCACAGCATCGTCCTTTACCGGGAACACCAGCCCCGCAGAGCCTGGACGCTGGAAGGCCTTTACAAAGCCGGCGTCCTCTCTGAAGACCATTTCACCGGCCTACAACGCTGCCGATTGGCCCCGGCCCACTAATCATCGCCTGGAAAACTAGTCCTGCACCTTGACCATGGCTTCCCGGATCTTGGCTTCGATCTCTTCGGCCAGTTCGGGATTGTCCATGATGAGTTTTTTCACGGCCTCACGGCCCTGCGCCAGTTTGCTCTCGTTGTAACTGAACCAGGAGCCGGATTTCTGGATGACACCCAGTTCCACGCCCAAATCCACGATTTCACCGGAGCGGGAAATGCCTTCTCCGAAGACGATGTCGAATTCGGCCTTGCGGAAAGGCGGAGCCATCTTGTTCTTGACCACCTTGACCTTCACATGGTTGCCCAGGGCGTCGTCCCCGTCCTTGATCTGGGTGGTGCGGCGGATGTCCAGGCGCACGGATGCATAGAACTTGAGGGCGTTGCCTCCGGTGGTGGTTTCGGGATTGCCGAACATGACGCCGATCTTCTCACGGAGCTGATTGATGAAAATGCAGCATGTCCCCGTCTTGGAAATGTTGGCGGTGAGTTTTCTCAGGGCCTGCGACATGAGACGGGCCTGGAGGCCCACCTTGTTGTCCCCCATCTCGCCCTCAATTTCGGCACGGGGGGTCAGGGCGGCCACGGAGTCGATGACGACGATGTCCACGGCGCCGCTGCGGATGAGGTTGTCAGCGATTTCCAGGGCCTGCTCGCCGTTGTCAGGCTGGGAGATGAGCAGGGTGTCCAGATCTACGCCGAGGGCCTTTGCATAGGTGCGGTCGAAGGCATGCTCCGCATCGATGATGGCGGCGATGCCTCCGGCCTTCTGGGCCTGGGCGATGGCGTGGATGGCCAGGGTGGTCTTACCGGAGGATTCCGGTCCGTAAATTTCGATGATGCGGCCTTTGGGATAACCGCCGATACCCAGGGCATGGTCCAGCGCGATGGATCCGCTGGGGATAACCTGGGAGGCGTCCCATTCCGGCTGGTCTCCCAGCTTCATGATGGTGCCTTTTCCGTAATCTTTTTCAATCTTGTCGATTGTTGCCTGGAGCGCCTTCAATTTGGCGGCGTTCACTTGGGCTCCTTCTGCTTCTTTTGCCATACTTACTTACTGTTAGATGTTATTTTTGCGGGCATCCTGAACCGCATCTACAAAGATAAAAAAAGTAAGCGATAATTCACGCAAAAAATACTATTTTTGTCCGATGAAATTTCCGTTCCTGCCACTGCTCCTGCTTCTGAGCCTGCCCCTTCAGGCCCAAGAACTTTCCGTAGAACATATCCGGCAGCACCCGCTGCAAATCGCCCCCGGACAATACTCCGGCATCACCCACGTGAGTGAAGACATCTACGCCGTCGTCCATGACAAAGCCGTGGGCGGAGGAATCTTTTTCTTCACGATCGGGTTCAATGCCGACGGCACCATCGGCCCGGTCACAGCCTTTGAGACGGATGCCGGCGGTCCCAAGGGGCGGGACAACGAAGATATCGTCTATGTTCCCGAAACCCAGACACTCTTCGTTGCGGCCGAAGGCGACCAAAGCATCCGGGAATATTACCTGAACGGGGCCCCGACGGGACGGCAACTCCGGATTCCCGCCCCGCTGCTCTCCCCCAAGGCCAACGCCGGATTCGAATCGCTCGCCTACCGCGACGGCACTTTCTGGACGACGACCGAATCCCCCATTCCCGGCGAAACGCTGCACCGGCTGCAGAGTTTCCGCCTCAGCGACCTAAGCCCCGGAAAAACCTATTATTACCGGGCCGATGAACCCTCGGTTCCGGCCTCCGAGGTGGCCGCAGCCCAGGCGTATGTAATCGGAATATCGGCCCTCACCGCCCTCCCGGACGGCCGGCTGCTGGTTCTGGAGCGGGAAGTGTATGTTCCCAAAGGAGGCCTCCTGGACATGCTCAAATCCTTCACCCGCTGCAGCCTGTTCGTTACAGATCCCCTGCATGACGACTCCCGCGAACTTCGGAAAACGCTTCTGACCACCTTCTACACCACCTTCATGGACATGGCCAATTTCGAAGGGATGTGCCTGGGGCCGCTCCTTCCGGACGGGCGGCAGACCCTCCTCCTCCTGGCCGATTCCCAGGATGGCAGCCAGGGGCTCACGGCAGAGTATATCCGGGTTCTGGCCTTAGATATCCGTTAATTCCAGCCAACGCATCTCGGCGCTGTCCAGTTCTTCCTGAAGGGCTCCGTAACGGGAAGAAGCCTCCTGCAATCCGGCGGCATCCAGCGTACCCGAGGAGAGCCGGGCCTCCAGTTGCGCCTTCTCCGCCTCCAGGGCCGGAAGACGCTCTTCGAGCGCTTTCAACTCCTGTTGCTCCTTCCAACTCAGTTTGCGTTTGGAAGGGGATTTCGGAGCCTGCTGCTTGGCTGCGGAAGGTTTCTCTTCAGACTTTTTACGCTCCGCCTCGTAGTCTTTGATGAACGTACGGTACTCGGTGTAATTCCCCACGAAATCCTTGACTACACCGTCTCCGCAGAAAACGAAAAGGTGGTCCACCAGGCGGTCCAGGAAATGGCGGTCGTGGGACACGATGACAAGGGAACCCTTGAATTCCATCAGGTACTCTTCCAGGATTTCCAGCGTGACGATGTCGAGGTCATTGGTGGGTTCGTCCAGGATGAGGAAATTGGGCTGCCGCATCAGGATAGTGAGGAGGTACAGCCGCCTTCTTTCCCCGCCGGAAAGACGTTCCACAGGGTTTTGCAGCATATCATGCGGGAAGAGGAAACGGTTCAGCAGATGCGTGTCGTTCACCGTTTCAAGCACCGTCTGCCCCGGATTGAACTGCATGCCGCTCTGGTGATAATAGCCGATTCTCAGGGATTCGCCCAGGTCGATGACACCCTCCAGCGTACCGCCCAGTTCGGGCTTCCAGCCGCCCGTGATCAAGTTCAGGAAAGTGGTTTTCCCCGCCGCGTTCCGGCCGACGATTCCCACTCTCTCATAGCGCTGGAAGTTATAGGTGAAATGCTTCAAATAGCACTTTTCATTCCACCAGAAACTGACATCCCGGCAATTGATAACCTTATTCCCCAGATAGGTGGCGGAAGCCTTGGTTTCGGAAAGGTCCACCTTCTGCTGGACATAGGAATCTTCGGCCCTGTCCTTGATATCCCAGAAAGCCTGCTTGCGATATTTGGCCTTGCCGGTCCGGGCGCAGGGGCTGGCGTGCATCCACTCCAGTTCGCGCCGGTACAGGTTTCTCACCTTCTCCGTCTCGGCATTGTAATTGTCGATCCTCTCCTGGCGCTTTTCGAGAAAATTCATGTAATCTCCCCGGTAGATGTAGATATTTCCCCGGTCCATCTCCATTACCGTGTTGCACACCCGGTCCAGGAAATAGCGGTCGTGGGTCACCATGAAAAGAGTGCAGCGGCTGTGCTTCAGATGGCTTTCCAAAAACTCGATGGCATCGATGTCCAGGTGGTTGGTGGGCTCGTCCATGATATAGAAATCGGCCTCGCTGGCGAGCATCCGGGTAAGGGCCACCCGCTTTACTTCCCCGCCCGAAAGATCCTTCATGGGTTTTTCAGGGTCTGTCAGGCCGAATTGGGTGAGCAGTTGGGTGACCTTCAGTTCGTACCGCCACAGATGGTCCGAATCCAGTTGCCGGGTCCATTCCCGGGAGCTGTCCATGATTTGACGGAAGATGGTCTTTTCCGGGTCATACGAGTACTCCTGCTCCAGAAAAGCGATGCGGATATCCTTCAGGAACAGCACTTTGCCGCCACTGTCGGAAGCATCGGTTCCGGCCAGGATCCTGAGCAGCGAGGTTTTTCCCGTCCCGTTGGGAGCGATGAGCGCCACTTTGTCGCCTTCGTTGATGTTGAAGCCGATATTCTTGAACAGCACCTTGGGGCCGTAACTCTTGGAAATATTCTCTATCTGCAGGTAACTTGCCATCGGAGGGCAAATTTACTGATTATTTTCGGATTTTCCCCGACCGGAAGGGCGATGAGGAGTGAAATGCCCGCCAGTATTTTCGTTAATTTCATGATTATCAGTTTGGTTCGTTTGCCCAAAGATAAGGCAATTCTTCCACTAAACCAAACGCAGCCAGGAAGCCCCCTGCGGGGCGATTCGGCCCGTTTTTGCCCCTGGCACCGTCGATTCCGCCCTCCTGCGGGGCATTTCGGCTCGCTTTTGCCCCTGGCACCGTCGATTCCGCCCTCCTCCGGGGCGTTTCGGCCCGTTTTTGCCCCTGGCACCGTCGTTTCCACCCTCCTCCGGGGCAATTCGGCTCGTTTTTGCCCCTGGCACCGTCGTTTCCGCCCTCCTCCGGGGCATTTCGGCTCGCTTTTGCCCCGGGCACCGTCGATTCAGCCCTCCTGCGGGGCGATTCGGCCTGCTTTTGCCCCGGGCACCGTCGTTTCCGCCCTCCTGCGGGGCATTTCGGCCCGTTTTTGCCCCTGGCACCGTCGTTTCCGCCCTCCTGCGGGGCATTTCGGCCCGCTTTTGCCCCGGGCACCGTCGTTTCCGCCCTCCTCCGGGGCGATTCGGCCTGTTTTTGCCCCTGGCACCGTTGTTTCCACCTTCCTGCGGGGCGCTTCGGCCTGCTTTTGCCCCGGAAGGTCAGCGGGTTTTTGAGGTAAGGGGGTAGAGTTGATTTACGATGGCAAGTTCCAACCCGGCCAGGCGTGCAATCTGTCCGTTGGAGGCGAAGTAGTCTTTTCGAAGAATCATGGCCAACTCTTTTTTCTGAGGCTCCGTCATTTCTGATGGAGAACGGCTTGTAAACCGTTTTCTGCAAATGTCGCGGGATATTTTGAACAACTCATCGTCTGAGAGACTTAAACTGTCTCCATAACTCCTGGCCACCTCTATTTGCGCCTCAATATTACGAATCGCCCAGAACAGGAATTGACGGGCATTCCCAAAAAGGGTTTCGACAAGCCGGTAGTTCACATAACTTTGCGGAAGGATCAGGCCGTTCTCCACCATAAGTCCATCCGGGATATCTCCGTCACTGGTTTTGCATATCTTCCGGCGTTCTCGATAACTGAGTTCCCGGCCAGGCATCCCGGACACAGCGTTCAGAAAGGGATTAAAATACAGGAATCCGCTGCACCATAGACAGGCGAAAAGATTGACGTCGTCCCGGACAACGAACGGATTGCGGATCACATAGGCCACAACATCACGGAACTGTTTCAGGGAAGTGATGCGCGTGGTTCCGGATATCACTTCGGCAAACTGTTTCCCTTTTCCACTTCCGCCCAAATAGCGGACAATCCGCCTGTGAAGTTTGCCATAGAAAACGCTGGATGTTTCCTCATCGGCCTGCAGAATCAAATGAAAATGGTTACTCATCAGGGCATAGGCCAGAACGTCAATGTTTTGTTCCCTCGATTCCAGGGCAATCAAATTCATGATTACCTTCCTGTCTTCATCGTCTTCGACCAGCAAGGTGGTCTCCAGCGGTTTTGTGTAGAGGTGAACGAAGGGACCTTTTTGCGTAAAAAGTTGTTCCAATTTCCAGGATGAAGCGTAGTTTTCCATGTTCCGTTTTTTTCCCAAAACTACGCAGACGATGTTGCAATCGCAACAGAAAAGCCCCTTCCAGTAGCAACTATTGACGTTTTTTACGATTTTCGATGTTTTGCAATGCCGGTCGGAAGAAAAAAGCGCCGTGCCGCAATTGTTTTTTAATGGTTCAGATAACCCCGGAGCCGAGCATTTCCTCGCCGTCGTACCAGACGGCGAACTGGCCGGGAGAGATTCCCCGCTGGGGAGCGTCGAAAAGAATGTAGAGGCCGCTTTCCCGCCGGATGAGCGTAGCGCTCTGCAGGGGCTGGCGGTAACGGATGCGGACGCGGTAGCGGCGCATCTGCCCGGGCTGCATTTGCTGGTCGGGACGGATCCAGTGGATCTCTTCCGGCGACACCTGCAGGCAAAACCGGCTCAGGCCCTTGTGCGCATGTCCCTCTCCCACATAGATGCGGTTGGTCTCCGTGTCGGTGGCTATCACGAATACCGGCTCCGAATGTCCGCCGATGCCCAGTCCTTTCCGCTGGCCGATGGTATAGAACTGCGCCCCCTCGTGCGTCCCCACGATTTTTCCGAGAGGGTTCTCCTTGTAACGGGTTTTCTTGACATGGTGCTTGCCGCTGCGGTAGGTTTCGGTCTCGAAGCGGATGTCATAGCGGAGGGCCGTCGCCAGCCGTTCCAGTTCCCCGTCCGTAAGGGCCGATAATTTCGTTTCCTCGAACGGGCACGTTCCCAGCGGTTTTCCGTCCGAAGTGAGAATCTTTTCCTCCGGGGCGTAGCGGACGGTCCTTTCCAGGGTTTCCCCGGCCTTCAGGAGGCCGGAAAGCGTCTCCTGCTGCCAGCGGTACAGGGAATCCGTCGCATAATACGCGTCAAACACTTCCACCACCTCGCCTTCGACGGAAGCCAGTTTCTGCTTGAGAAAGGTAGGAAGGTCCACCTTGCCCACGAAGCAGATCCCCTGCGAGTCTTTTTTCTCGGCCGAGGGAAGGTCGGCCTCCTTTGCGATGCGCCGAACCTCCGGCTTCACGAGGTCTCCGATCGGGAAAAGGGCCTTGGAAAGCTGTTCCTGGGTGAGTTGGCACAGGAAATAGGTCTGGTCCTTGTTGGGGTCCGACCCTTCCAGGATGCGGCAGGTTCCGTCCGGAAGCACATCCTTGCGGCAATAGTGGCCGGTGGCCACATAGTCGGCCCCGTATTTCTGCGCGACCTGGAGGAAAGCGTCGAATTTGATTTCCCGGTTGCACAGTACGTCCGGATTGGGAGTGCGTCCCTTGGCGTATTCGTCAAACATATAGTCCACCACGCGCTGGCGGTACTGTTTGGAAAGATCTACGAAATAGAAGGGGATGCCGATTTTGCGGGCGACCATTTCGGCCACGAAGCGGTCTTCCTCCCACTCGCAGTCTCCGTGGAGGGTGCTGTCGGCATCGTGCCAGTTTTGCATGAACATGGCAAAGACATCGTAGCCTTCCTGCTTGAGAAGGTACGCGGCCACCGACGAGTCCACCCCGCCGGAAAGGCCCACACACACTTTTATCCGGCTCTTGTCCATGGCGCAAAGATACTCAATTTCCCCGAAATCTCCATATCCGCGCCATCCCGGGGCAAAAGCGGGCCGAATCGCCCCGCAGGAGGGTGGAAACGACGGTGCCAGGGGCAAAAGCGAGCCGAAATGCCCCGCAGGAGGGTGGAAACGACGGTGCCCGGGGCAAAAGCAGGCCGAAATGCCCCGGAGGAGGGTGGAAACGACGGTGCCCGGGGCAAAAACAGGCCGAATCGCCCCGGGGATTCCCTGGGGAAGCAGAGGAAGACCGGCGGTCCGTGGGATAACTACCGCAGGGTTTCTACGAGCATACGCTCCATGAGGGCGTAACCGGCGGCATTGGGATGCACGGTGTCGGCGGAGTAGTCGGCGCGGATTTTTCCGTCAGGGCCGGCGAGGACGGCGGCATAGTCGATGAAGGTGATGCCGTGGCGCTCGCAATAGGCTTTGAGACGGGCGTTGAGGGACTGGACTTTCTCGAAGGTGTCGGTGATTTCCGGCCGCCAGCCCAGTTGATAGGAAGGAAGAAGTGCACAGATGACCGGGCGCACGCCGTTCTGCCAGGCCAAATCTATCATGCTGAGGATATTGGCGAAGGTAAGGTCTTCCACGTACGGGTCTCCCATATTCTGCGCAATGTCATTGATGCCTCCCAGCAGCACGAAGGTGGAAGCATGGATGTCCAGGACGTCCTGCCGGAAACGGAGCAGCATCTGCGCCGTCTCCTCCCCGCTGATTCCCCGGCCGATGAACCCCGTCTGCGCAAAGAAATCCGGGCGCTGGGAAGCCCATCCATCCGTGATGGAATCTCCGTACAACACAACGCGGGGGCCGCAGCAGATGGCGGGAAGTGCCTCATTGGCAGCGGCATAGCGGTTCAGATGAGCCACATTCTGGGCCTGGGCGCCGACGCCCAGCATCAGGGTGAGAAGGAGGAAAAAGCGTTTCATATCCGTCAATTTTCATCAAATATAAGTATTTTTTCGTACTTTTGGAATTATGAAGTATGTAATCAACCGCTGCACGGATCCGCACTGGAACATGGCGCACGACGAATTCCTCCTGGAAGGCCTCCGGGAGCAGGTTTTCTGCCTGTGGCAGAACCGGCCGTCGGTCATCATCGGCCTCAACCAGAGCCCCTACGCAGAGGTGGACCTTAAATACCTGGAAAACAATCACATCACGCTGGCCCGACGGGTCACCGGCGGTGGCGCTGTCTATCACGACCTGGGCAACCTCAACTACAGCATCGCAGGCCCCCTGGCCCAGATGGAAAACACCTACGACCTCATGGCCGAAACCCTCCGCAGCCTGGGCGTACCGGCCCGGCGCACCGGCCGCAACGACATCATGGTGGAGGGCCGCAAGTGCTCCGGCTACGCCAAGCGCCTGAGCAGGGACCGGATGATGATCCACGGCACCCTCATGTGGGAGGTGGACCTGGAAACGCTCGGCAGAGCCCTCGCCGTGCCCGGCAGCAAGTTGCAGGCGGCCGGCGTCGCCTCGGTACGGAGCCGCGTCGCCAACCTCCGGGAATACCTTCCCCAGTTCCCGGACATCCGGGCCTTCCGGGACGCGCTGCAGGAAAAACTGGCCGGCGGTTCCCCGGAAGTCCGGCTCTCGCAGGAGCAGACAGACAGCATCGGCCAACTGGCCGACGGGAAGTTCCGCACCTGGGAATGGAACTTCGGCCGCTCCCCTTCCGCTTCTTTCGCGGCCAGCCGGAAACTCCCCTGCGGAACGGTCCAGGTGCAATACACCCTCCGGCATGGGGTGTTCGAGAGCCTCAGTTTCGGCGGGGATTTCCTGGGAAACCGCCCGGCCGAACAACTCTCCGCCGCCCTCATCGGCCACAGGCCCGAAGAACTGCTCCGGATGCCCGTCGGGGATTATTTTGACGGCGTGACCGGCCCACTGCTTCTGGAACTGTTCCTATAAATTTTTATTTTGCTTATCTTTGTAAGGTTAAAAACAGTATTTGCACTATGTCCAGACCTGGCAAATCCATCGGGTGGATGATCACCCTCATCATTCTGGCCGTCCTCGCAGGATTGGCATATTTCAAGTTCTTCTGGGTATTCTCCGACGGCACCAAGACCGGAGAGTTGAATTCGCTCACCTTCACCGGCTATGTTTTCAAGACCTACGAGGGGGAGATGATTCTCACCGGCTATGGCTCCAAAAACGCCTCCGGCACCGTCCAGTCCAAAACCTTCAAATTCTCCGTGGCCGACAAGGACGTGGCCGAAAAACTGAGCCAGATGACCGGCCTGCGCGTCACGGTCCACTACAAGGAATACAAGGGCGCCCTCCCCTGGCGCGGCTATGAAAAGGCCATCGTGGACAAGGTGGAAGAAGAGCCCATCGGCAGTACAACCGCTCCGGCCGAAGATCCGTTTTTCCTGTAACGCATGAACAGACTGTTGTTTACCGCTGCAAGCGTCCTCCTCGCCTGCAGCGTAGGTTATTCCCAGAACACCGTCATCGACGTCAAACCCGCCCATGACGGGAAAAACCTTACCATGGAGGAAGCCATCTACAAGGGAGTCGGCTATGCCCGTACCCCCTTCTATACATGGTGGGCCGATGGCAGCGTCCATGAAGGGATGCCCGAGCGTCCCGCCCCCCGCTATACCCTCTTCACGGACCAAGGCAGCCTTTTTGCCCGCGACAATGTCCGGGAAGAGAGTTTCGTCATCGCCCCGGCCGACGGACCCAACCTGGTTTTCGGAGAAACCGTGAGCCGCAACGAATTCGGCATCGAGGCCGGCTGGTATATGTCGCCCGACAGCGCCAAGGTGGCTTTCTACCGGAAAGACCAGGCCATGGTGACCCAGTTCCCGCTGCTGGACATCCATACCCGCACCGGAACACTCAAGCAGATCAAATACCCCATGAACGGGATGCCCTCCGAGGAAGTGGCTGTCGGCATCTATGACTTTTCCTCCGGCGGCACCGTTTGGCTGGACGTGGAAGATTTCACCAAGGAGCGCTACATTACCAACCTCGCCTGGAGTCCGGACACCCGGTATATCTATGCCCAGGTGATTGACCGGAGCCAGCATCACATGCGGCTCAACCAATACCGCGCGGCCGACGGCAGTTTTGTGCGCACGATCCTGACCGAAGACAACGAGGCATGGATCGAACCGCTGGACCCGATCCGCTTCCTGGAAGGGCGCACGGATGTATTCCTCTACCGTACCGACAACCGGGACGGCTACCGGAATCTGTACCTGGCCGACACGCTGGGCACGGTCCGCCGCCTCACGGAAGTGGATGCCGACGTGGCGTATGCAGATAACGACGGCACTGCCGTCTATTACACGTCGGCCGAAGTTTCCCCCATCGAGAATCATCTTTTCAAACTGACGGTGACAGTCCCGGCGAAACAGGCCGTGAAAAAAGCCCGCATCGGCAAACCGGTGCAACTCACCCAGGGCCGAGGCTGGCACAACATCCAACTCAATGCCGCCCGCACACACTTCCTGGACCGGGTTTCCAACCTGAGCAGCCCCGGGGAACTTCGCCTGTGCAATACCGAGGGGCAGACGGAGAAAGTCCTGTACTCGGTAAGCGATCCGCTGGAAGGCTATGCCTCCTGCCAGGTCGAACTGGGCAGCGTCCCCAGTGCCGACGGACGGTTCCGGAATTACTATCGGCTCATCTATCCCAAGGATTTCGACCCTGCCAAGAAGTACCCGCTGGTGGTGTATGTTTACGGTGGCCCGCACAGCCAGTTGGTGCAGGACTCCTGGCTGGGACAGATTCGCATGTGGGAAATGCTGATGGCACAGAAAGGCTATATGGTCTATGTGCAGGACAACCGGGGCACCCAGAACCGCGGTGCGGCCTTCGAAAAGGCCATCAACCGCCGCTGCGGCAGCGAGGAGATGAAGGACCAGATGGTAGGCATCCGCCGGCTCATGGGACTGCCTTATGTCGATGAGAACCGCGTGGGAGTCCATGGCTGGAGTTACGGCGGATTCATGACCATTTCGCTCATGACCACCTACCCGGACGTATTCAAAGTGGGCGTGGCCGGCGGTCCGGTCATCGACTGGAAATGGTATGAAATCATGTACGGAGAGCGCTACATGGACAATCCCGAAACCAATCCCGAAGGGTTCGAAGCCACTTCTCTCATCAACAAGGCACAGCACCTCAAGGGAAAACTCCTTATCTGCCAGGGCGCCATGGACGACACGGTAGTCTGGGAACACAGCCTCAGTTTCGTGCAGGAATGCGTGAACCGGCTCATCCCCGTGGACTATTTCCCCTATCCCGTCGCCAAGCACAACGTCTCGGGGCGCAACCGCATCCACCTCATGGACAAAGTCACTCAATATTTCGAAGATTATCTCTAAGAAAATTTGGTGAATCCATTTTTTTAGCATATCTTTGCAGTCCTTTTGAGGGCATAGCTCAGTTGGTTTAGAGCGCTTGCTTGACAGGCAAGAGGTCCGCAGTTCAAATCTGCGTGTCCTCACTCAAAAGAGAAGGCCGGTTCTGGAAAGAGCCGGTCTTTTTTTCAGGAAACTTGCGTTCCTTTTCATGAAAATTCGTTATTTTTGAAAAGTATATTCACGCTGAACATGAAAAGCCTACGCAGCCTCACCGCCCTTTTTTCTTTCGTCGCCATCCTCGCCTCCTGCCAGGCGCCGAATCGTCGTCCTGACATCCCCGCCCCTTCCAAACCGCTTCACGCGCTCCAGCAGGATTTCGTAAACCTCCGTTTCGGCCTTTTCACGCATTATGGACTCCCTACTTACACGACGGCCGACTGGTCCGACCCCGACCTCTCCCCCGCTGTCATGCAGGCTCCCCTGCTGGATTGTGCGCAATGGGCCGATGCCGCTTTATCGGCCGGAATGACGTTCGGCTGCATCAGCGTCAAGCATCACAACGGCTTTTGCCTGTGGGACAGCCAGACCACGGACTATAAAGTGACCAACAGCCCGCTCGGGCGCGATGTCTTGAAGGAGTACTGCGAAGCCTTTGCCCGGAGGGGGCTCAAAGTGATGTTCCATTACTCCATCCTGGATACCCATCACCGGCTCAGGGCCCATAAGGTGACGCCCGAGAAAGTGCAGATGGTCAAGGACCAACTCACCGAACTGCTTACAGGATACGGGCCTGTCACGGCCATCATCTTCGACGGATACGAATCGCCCTGGGGGCGCCTCCCCTATGAGGAAGTTCCTTTTTGGGACCTCTACGCCCTCATCAAGTCGCTCCAGCCGGACTGTCTGGTAATGGATATGAATGCCGACAAGTATCCCCGGGAAGCGCTCTTCTATACCGACATCAAGTTTTACGAACAGGGGGCCGGTCAGAAGGTGGATGCCGATGCAAACCGTCTCCCCTCCGTCGCCTGCCTCCCGCTTCAGCGCACCTGGTTCTGGAAGGAGGACATGCCCCAGGCCGAAAACCTACGGTCGGCCGAAGAAATTGTCAATGAGGTGCTTATACCTTATGGAAAGGCACACTGCAGTTTCATCCTCAATGCCGCGCCCAACCGGGACGGGCTCATTGACGACAATGCGCTTTCACGGCTGAAGGAGATTGGAGAGCTGTGGCGGGCGCAGGACCGTACGCCCGTTCCGCTCCCTGCCTGTGAAGCGCCTGTCATCCGGCGGAACATCGCCAAAGGCCGGCCCAGCGAATCCTCCTGGAGCGACGACATCTGGATTATGGACTTCGCCAATGATGATGACTTCCGTACGGCCTGGCGTTCCGCCCCCGGAGTTGTGAACCCTTTCTGGGAGGTGGAACTGGACCGGAGGATTCCCTTCTCCTCCGTCGTCATCACCGAAGAAAAGGCCGGCGTCCTGCAAAGTTACCGGCTGGAATACCGTAACGGGAAACAGTGGTTCACCCTGTTCGAAGGCCCGGCTCCCACGCAGGACAGAGTGAAGTTCCACCGCTTCGATCCCATCCATGCACAGGCCCTCCGCATCACCATCCTCTCATCGGCCGGAGCGCCCGCCATCGCCGAATTCGGCGCATATTAAGGGCAAAAACGTCTCGATTGGCCCTGGGACACCACGCGATAGAGACGTATAAACTTTATTACTAATTATTTCACCACAATCTCATCCACGAAAAGCCAATCCTCGGAACGGAAGGCCTTGAAGCGGATGTAACGGGCCCGGGCCGAAAGAGGGACGCCGTAGAGAATGTAGGAAACAACGGGCTCCTTCATTTCATTGAAACTTTCACCGGCCTTCACAAAGTCGTTTCCATCGGCCGATACCCAGACTTCCACTTTCCGGGGAAGGAAGATGCCGGGGCCGGGGACACACATGAAGGTGGCCCCCACGTAGTGGATGTCCTGCACGGATTCCAGGTCGATGGTAACGTCCACGTCGCTCAGGAATCCCTGCCAGCGGTCGTCCTTGTAGGCCCATCCGCCGCCCAGACCGTCCGTAAGCGTAGCTGCACCGGCGGCGGCATACTTTGCATGCCAGGGCGAAGCATAGCGCACCGGCTTTCCCTTGGCCAGATGGTCGTAGCCATGCTTGCAGGCCTCGCGCTCTCCCCTTTCGTTCCGAAGGTCGAACACGTTGTAGCCCTTGGAGGCCAGGTTGTCGTTCCAGGCCGATACACGCTCCCGGAAATCGGCATGCGCCAGCGGAGACCAGCCGCGCTCGGCGATGGCGGCCACACGGGGATACATCATATACTCCGTATGGGCGGGCGTCGGGATGTATTCGTGCCAGAGATTGGCCTGGAGTCCCAGCAGAAGCGGATGCAATTCCGAAGGGATTCCGGCCAGAGGATCATATCCATAGACGGTGTCCAGGGAGACATAGCCCCCCTGGCCCAGCGGTTCATAGAGCGGCGCGTCCTGCGCATTGTTGATGTAGCAGTAGTCCCCGGGCGTCATGATGGCCTCGTGCCCTTCCTGCATGGCCTGGATGCCGCCTTCGGTTCCCCGCCAACTCATGACCGTGGCATTGGGAGAAAGGCCGCCTTCCAGAATCTCGTCCCATCCCAGAAGTTTCCGCCCGTGGGCGTTGAGGTAACGTTCGATGCGCCTGATCAGATAACTCTGCAACTGCTCCACATTTTCAAGCCCTTCGGCCTGCATCCGGGCCTGGCAGTCCGGACAGTTGCGCCAGTCGCGCTTGGAAGCCTCGTCCCCGCCGATGTGGATATACTCCGAGGGGAAAAGGTCTATCACCTCTTCCAGGACGCCTTCCAAAAAGGTAAAGGTCGTCTCCTTTCCGGGACAGAATTCGGCCGATCCTTCCTTGCAGCCCAGTTCGGGATAGGCAAAAATCACCTCCCGGCTGTGGCCCGGCATCTCGATTTCCGGGACCACCGTCATGCCCAGCCGTTCTGCAGCCGCCAGAATTTCACGGACATCGGCCTTGGTGAGATAACCGCCCGAAGCCTCCGGATCGCCTTCCCGGGAGTACCGGAGGCCGCCGTCCCTCCATTCCATCCAACTGGCGCCGATACGCCAGGCCGCCTCCGTGGTGAGTTTGGGATACCGGTCAATCTGGAGCCGCCAGCCGGCATCGTCCGTGAGATGCAGATGCAAGCGGTTAATCTTGACCGAAGCCAGTGCCTCCATCTGTTTGAGGATAAAGTCTTTATCCCGAAAATGGCGGGAAATGTCCAGCATGAATCCCCGGTATGGGAAACGGGGATAATCGTACACGGTGCAGCAGCGGTCCACCTGCGAAAGCGTTTGCAGGGCCCGGAGACAGCCCGTCTCCGTATTGGCCTCGATCCGGTAGCCCTTGGGCGTCACGGTAAGAAGATAAGCCTCTTCCCGGGCAAAAGCCGGCAGGAAAGCCGTCTTGCGGGCAAAGGCCGATTTTCCAATCTTCCGGGAAAGTTCCCGGGTAAGATTAGGCGTCCCCTCTGTTTCAGACACTTGTACCGGAGCGGGAATAACGGGAAAAACCTGCGCCCGTACTCCCATCGAAAGAGCCAGGGCACAAAAAATAGCGACAACCGTGTGTTTCATATTGTAACTAATTTCAACAAAAATGAAACGTCGAAAACAGTATTTCATAGATGACACTAATTTATTTTTTCCGAATTTGTCGTTCAACTACAAGCATATCCAAAAATAACTGTTCGTCAGAAGCATGAGCCTGTTTAATCTCATTTCGCAACCGGGTTCTGAATGTTTTCAGACTCCCAACGGATATACGATGAGTAATCAACATAATAAGTTCCTCAGGGACTCCGGTAAAAAAAAGCATTAACATTTGGCGGTGTGATTCGCTCATAGCAGGAATTTGAGTCCGAAGTTTGTCAATTAAACCTGAACAGTAGTGATTTATATCTTGCTCAAGTCCATTAAAAAAATCTGTTGAAGATAAATCCCGGAGGCCTTGCTTGAATTGTGAAAAATAGGTCTTACGTATCTCCGAATCATTCGCAGAGTAGTATGCTCCGGATAAAGCGCAAAGATGCGTAATCTTTTCAAAAAACAAAGCGCCAATCAAATTTGCATTATTTTTTTGCATTGTCTGCTGAGCCAATGTAAGTTCAGCCATCTGCTCTTTGATTATGAAATCTCTTTTCTTCCGCCGATATATGACAATGATTCCACTGACTAAAAGAATAAGAATAGCAACTATTGCACCAAAAACCATAACGGTTTTTTGTTGCTTCATCATATTCTCTCTTAGAATTACCTCTTGCTTATAATAATCTCTTTGCGACATAATCAAAGACTGTTTCAAGAGAACACGGGTCAGTGAATCCTGTACAACCGCTGCTTTTTTTACACGCGTATATGCTGTCTTATAATTCCCAGACAATGAGTCTATTTTTGCTAAAAGAAAGCCAGTGTTCGCCCTTTCAAGAGGCGTTTTTGCAACACTATCCGCCGTCATAAGCATCTTTTGCATCTGATCTGATTGCCCATCCAATGCATAGGCCAATGCGCATAATCCGAAATCTCGTGAAGTCATCCATTTCTCTTGTGTTCTTTCGTATATTTCAAGAGCCCGAGCAAGACTATCTTCTTTAATTACATATGATTCCGCCTGACATAGACGTGCCTGGTCTGTTAAAGACTGAGGAATATCTGCAGCCATCAATGTATTTAACTGTTCCCTGGCCGATGCAATATCAAGATTGTTCAAATAACTGACAGCCAATGAGTATCGTGCATAATCGGCATATTTTTTCTCTCCGTTTTCAAGAAAAGCCGATAATGAAAGTCTTGCATGTTCAATAGCCAAAGGGATATTATTTGTAGCCGTGAAGACTTCAGTTTTATTACGATAAATAAGGCCGAGAAAATGCAAATCGTAAATCGATTTGGCATATTGCTCCGCTTTTTCGAATGATACAACGGCCGATGAATAATCTCCGGCATTCTTCTGGACAATCCCATGATAGTACCATGTTTCCATTTTTGCAGCAGCATCTCCGTGGAGGGAGTAATAATCAACGGCAAAATTAATGAGAGAATCATCTGCAACATCAATATTGTTTTTGTCTGAAGCCATTGTCAAGAGCAAGGCATAACGGGCTTTTATAGCAGCATTATGTATCCGCTCCGGTTCCATTTGCAGTATTAGTGATAAAGAACTGTCCGGTCTATCCTGCATCAGAGCTTCCGCAATTTCCAATTGAGAGCAGTTATCTTCAGCACATGAAAGAATTAAAGAACACAGAAAAAACGATATTATATACTGATATTTCATACACCCTTTTTCTACAAATTTACCCAATTTAAGGTAATTATGGAATCTAAAGTAGATAAATGTAACCCGGCAATTACACAAGTTATTAAAGATCAGAGATTTGAGAAAATATAATGTAACCGTTTTTGCTTCCGTTTCCCATTCACACTTCGTACCTTTGAGCAACAAAAATTAAATAACCAATGAAACATAAACGAGTTTTACTATTCTCGGCTGTTTTTATTATGGCGCTTATTTTCGGATCGGCCTGCAGCAAATTAGATTCCGAGATGGCCGGCATCGTCGGACATGACTGGGTATGTAAAAATCCCAAGAATTTCGATAGTTCATACTGGTTTATCCATTTCAACAAAGATGGCTCTTATGAAACTTGGTTCGTTGACTCCAACCAGGTTACCACCAAGAAGGTTTCAGGGACCTTCCGTTTCAATAAAAACCTGAATACTATCTACGCCGGAAACATTGTTGTCTCTATCATCAATCCGAATACCTTGCAGTCGACCGACGGCACCTACACTTTTGTAAAACAGTAATTTTAAAAATTTATAAAATAAAAAACGGACTCGAAACGTATTGATTTCGAGTCCGTTTTTCCATTCAGCGAAAAATACTATTTCTCCAGTTTGGACTGGGCGTATTCAAGGGTGAGGCGGAAGACTTTCTTCCGGGAGGAGGGGGCTTCGAACATGGCGTCGGCCATGATCTTTTCGCAGATGCTGCGCAGACCCCTGGCGCCCAACTTGTTCTTGATGGAGGTATCCACAATAAGGTCCCGCACCTCGGGCTCAATCTCGAGTTTGATGCCGTCAATCTCAAAAAGTTTCTCGTACTGGCGCAGGAGGGCGTTTTTGGGTTCGGTGAGAATGCGCTTGAGGGATTCACGGTCCAACTGGTCCAGATACGTGATAAGGGGCAGACGGCCCACAATTTCCGGAATGAGGCCATAGGCCCTGAGGTCCATGGCGTCCACGTATTCCAGCAGATTGTCTTTGTCGATACGTTGCTTTTCCTCGGCCCCAAAGCCGATAATCTGGGTGTTCTTGCGGAGGGCGATGTGGCGTTCGATGCCTTCGAAAGCACCACCGCAGATGAACAGGATATTCTGCGTATTCACGTGGATGAATTCCTGCTCCGGATGCTTGCGCCCTCCCTTGGGCGGCACGTTTACGATGCTGCCTTCCAGAAGTTTGAGCATGGCCTGCTGCACACCTTCGCCGGATACGTCGCGGGTGATGGAGGGATTGTCGGACTTTCGGGCGATCTTGTCAATCTCGTCGATGAAGACGATGCCCCGCTCGGCTTTCTGAAGGTCGAAATCGGCCTCCTGCAGCAGGCGGGTGAGAATGCTTTCCACGTCTTCGCCCACATAGCCGGCCTCGGTGAGGACCGTAGCGTCCACAATGGTGAAGGGCACATCCAGCATCTTGGCGATGGTGCGGGCCAGAAGTGTCTTGCCGGTTCCGGTGGGACCCACCAGCAGGATGTTGCTCTTCTCCAGTTCCACGCCGTCATCGGCCTTCTCGACCAGGTTGTGGTTCACCCGTTTATAATGGTTGTAAACGGCGACGGCCAGCACTTTCTTGGCGCGGTCCTGCCCGATCACATACTGATCCAGGTAGTCTTTGATCTCCTGGGGCTTGGGAGCCTTTCCCAGTTTGGGGGCCGATGCCGGCTGCTGTCTTTGCTGCCCCTCCAGCTCATCAACGTACTGGGCGGCCAGTTTGGCGCAATCAGAACAGATATAGCCGTCCATTCCCTGCAGCAGGAACGGGACTTCGGCATCTGTGCGGCCGCAGAACACGCAATGACGGCCATGTCCGCCGTCACGAATGGACTTCTTTGCCATCAGCGGTTTCTCTTACGGAGGATTTCATCGACCATGCCATAGGCAAGGGCTTCTTCGGAAGTCATCCAATAGTCACGCTCACCGTCCCTGGCCACCTTCTCGAAAGGCTGGCCGCTGTGCTGGGCTATGATATTGAAGAGTTCCGTGCGGGTTTTCTCGATCTCCTTGGCGGCGATGAGAATCTCCGTCGCCTGGCCCTGGGCGCCGCCCAGCGGCTGGTGGATGAGGACCCGGGAATGCGGCAGGGCGCTGCGCTTTCCCTTCTCGCCGGCGCAAAGCAGCACGGCGCCCATGCTGGCGGCCATGCCGGTGCACACGGTGGCGACGTCCGGCTGGACCAGTTGCATGGTATCGTAAATGCCAAGACCGCTGGTAACCTGGCCACCCGGGGTGTTCAGGTACATGGTAATGTCGGCGTGGGAGTCATTGGAGGCCAGGAAAAGCAACTGGGCCTGGATGATATTGGCCACATCATCGTCGATGGGAACGCCCAGGAAGATGATGCGGTCCATCATCAGGCGGCTGAACACGTCCATCTGGGCCACGTTCAGTTTGCGCTCCTCGGTGATGGTGGGATTGATGTATCCGTCCACGACGGACTGATAACGAGAGAGGGTCATCGAACTGATGCCCCTCCCCTTCACTGCAAATTTGTCAAATTCTTTCATAGGGCTATTTAAGCTCCCGGAACTTGTCCTGGGAGATTTTCTTGTGCTGAAGCGTAACTTCCTCACGGACACGGGCGATGGCCTTGTTGTCCTCGCACTGCTCTTCCAGACGGCGAAGTTGGTTCTGGTCCTGAAGGACATTCTCGGCAGAAGACTTGATGATGTTCTCCGGAACGCCGGCCATGCCGTACATGGCATACTGGTAGGCGACGAAGGACTCGGCAGCGGCCTGGAGGTCTTCACGGGTGACCTTGAGGTCGAACTTCTGCATCAGATAGCCGCGGACAAGCTGCCACTTGAAGTCCTCGATGAAGCCGGGGAATTCCTTCTCCACCTGCTCGGCGGTAAACTTTCCGTCGTTGGCATAGACCAGCCAGCGTTTGAGGAAGGCTTCCGGAAGTTCCAGGCCGGCCTTCTCCACGAAATACTTGCGCACATCGGTACCGAAACGGTAGTTGGATTCCTGCTCATGGGAACCTTTGATGCGCTCCTCGATCTTCTGGTCGAACTGCTCGGGAGTGGTGACGGCATCCTTGCCGAAGATTTTGTCGTAGGTCTCCTGGTTTTCCTCGGCGGCCACGAAAGTTTTCACGTTCACGATGGTGAAGGAGAACATGGGATCCAGGCCGGCCAACTGGGATTTTTCCACCTTGAGCATGGCGGCACGGTCGGTCTCGTTCTCGAAAGCGGCATTTACGTCCAGATCGAACTTGTCGCCGGCTTTGCGGCCGATGAAGGCGCCACGGGCAGCCTCCGCCACATTGGAGATGGAGATGTACACGCCCTCGGCCTTGTGGGTCTCATTGGCGATGTCGGCGATGACATAGTCGTTCTCACCGGCCTTCTTGCCTTCCTGCAGGGAACCGTACTGCTGAAGCAACTGTTCACGGGTGGCCTTCTTTTCGGCAGCGGTGATATTGATATCGTAATACGGGATCTTGTCACCTTTGTCCACGGTGAAATTGAGCTCCGGCGTCTGGGCGATGTCGAACTTGAAGGTGAAATCCTCACCGGACTTCCAGGACAGTTGGGGCTGGTCCTCGGAAGGAAGAGGCTCGCCGACGATACGGATCTTTTCTTCCTGGATGAAATTGTTGAGCTGGTCCGACACCAGACCGTTCACGCTTTCGTAAAGGGCCTGGTCTCCATACAGGCGCTGAATGAGGCTCAAAGGAGCCATGCCGGGACGGAAGCCCTTGATGTCGGCCTTGCGCTTGTATTCATTGAGGCGTTTGCGGAGGGGTTCGGCATAATCGGCCGCGGCAATCTCGATGGTTACCTGATAGTTCAGGGCATCGGGTTGGTTTTTGCTTACGTTCATAATATGTTGTTATTGTTTATTTCGGTGTAAGAGGGCGCAAAGATAGTAAAAATATGCCGAACTATCAACCGTTACGCTTGGGATAGGCCACACGGGAGTGGAAAATCTGCTGCAAATAGGTCTTGAGCATGCGTTTCATGAGGTTGAGGTCGTGCAGGGTGATGTCTGCATCTTCCAACTGGCCGGCCTCCTCCTTGCCCTTGACGATGCTTTCCACGAAACGGTCATAGGCCTGCGGAGTGAATTCCTTGAGCGTACGGGAAGCCGCCTCGATGGAGTCGCACACCATCAGGATCACCTGCTCCTTGGTGGTGGGCTTCTGGCCATGATAATAGAAAGCCGACACATCCGAAGGGTCTCCGCCCGCGTTCAGGTACTTGTTCATGAAATAGGCCGTATTGGAAGTGCCGTGGTGGGTGCGGATGAAATCCTTCAGGACCTCCGGCAGCCGGTGCTCATCGGCGATGGCAAGGCCGTCATCCACATGGCGGATAATATCCATGGCGCTCTCCTTGGGCGATTTTCCGTCGTGATACTTGGTGGCCCCGGGGGCCGTGGATTCATTCTCGATAAAGCAGAGCGGATTCTGCATCTTGCCGATGTCGTGGTACAGGGCGGCCGCCCGCAAAAGCGGGACGTCGGCGTCGGTGGCGCGGCCCACGGCATCCACCATGTTCATCACTTGCAGGCAGTGCTGGAAAGTACCGGGGGCCTTGGCCGCCAACTCCTGCAGAAGCGGATTGCTGGTGTCGGCCAGTTCGATGAGACGGGTGACGGAAACCAGGTTGAAAACTTTCTCAAAGAGGTAGATAAGCGGGTACAGGGCTACCGTGGCCATGGCTCCTACGAAGATGAGGGCAAGATCCACCCACCAGGTGGCCGTGCTGCCGACATCGATGAAGCGGAAGCCCAGATAGACCAGGACCTCCACGGCGAAGATGATGGCCGCATTGAGGAACTGGCGCCATCCCTTGCTGAAATAACTGAAGGTCTGGATGGTGACCACGCCCGCCGTAAGGAACATCACATAGAGTTCCATTCCGTTTCCACAGAAAATCAGCAGCGGGAGCAGCATGACCATATACATGGGCAGAACCTGTTTCTTTCTGAAAAATGCCAGGAGGAACAGCGCAAACACCGGGAACGGAACCAGATACATCAGTGACGGGGCGATGCGCTCCACCACAAACGTGATGAGCGCCGCCAGGAGGAACACGGACAGGATGTAATAATACTGGTTGCCCCTGGAGAAGACGCCCGGACTGGTGAAATGAAGGATCAGGTACAGGATGACCACAAGGGCCAGGGCCAACAGGACGTTCCCCAGATACAGGAGCACCCGGGGCCCCGCATACCCGAACACCTGATTGTATTCTTCCTTATAACTGTCCAGGATCTGCGCCACCTCCGCCGTCACGATTTCTCCCTTGGAGACGATCTTTTCATCGGCCTTCACATAGCCCAGCGTAGGAGAGACATAGTCGGCCGACTCGGCATGGGTGAGTTCGGTCATGGTCTTGTCGTACTGGAGGTTGGGGATGATGACCTCATACACGCCGGTACGGCGGAACAACGAATCCAGGTTTACGGAAGGATAGGATTTGGCCAAAAGGGCCACCAACTGGTCCCTGGCTTCGGAAACCTTGTACACCTCCGTGCGGGGATACTGCACCGCCCGCTTGTTCCGCTGGATGTAGATCAGGTTCTCCGACACTTCGGCCGATCCCTGCTCCAACTTGACCTTGGCGTCGGAGATGACGCCCTTGGCGTAGATGTCTCCGAGCCGGGTGACCACGGAAGGACGGAGGCTGTTGAAGCCTCCCAGGTCCAGGCTCTGGGCGTTTTTCACCACCGTGGAGGTCACCTCCTCCGAATAACGGTAGAAGGGGATGACAATGGTGCCGGCCTCTTCCCGCTCCGCCTGAATCTGGTCCTCCGTCTTGAGGATGGGGAAATCGAACTGGGAGATGAGGGTTTCATACGGCCAGGGCGTTCCTTTCTTGTAGGAATAATTGAATTTCGCGGTCCTGGGCATCAGAAGCACCAGGACTGCGAAAACAAGGACGAGCGGAAGGTATTTCCGCGGTAATTTAGGCGTCGATATTTGCATAATGCGCATTTTCTTCGATGAAGGCACGGCGCGGCGGAACGTCGTCACCCATCAGCATGGAGAAGGTGCGCTCGGCGTCGGCCGCATTCTCGATGGTGATCTGGCGCAGCACGCGGCGGGCCGGATCCATGGTGGTTTCCCAAAGTTGTTCGTCCGACATCTCACCCAGACCTTTGTAGCGCTGGACGGTCACGCCCTTGTCGGAACCGCGGCCCAGTTCTGCGGTGGCCTGTTCACGCTGGGCATCCGTCCAGCAGTAACGCTCTTCCTTGCCCTTCTTCACCAGATAGAGCGGCGGCGTGGCCAAATAGACATAGCCGTTCTTGATGAGGTCGAACATGTAGCGGAAGAAGAACGTGAGGATGAGGCAGGCGATGTGCGAGCCGTCCACATCGGCATCCGTCATGATGATCACCTTGTGATACCGGAGCTTGGAGAGGTCCATGTGCTTTTCGCCGGATTCGTCCTCCTGCGCCACCGTAACGCCGAGGGCCGTGTAGATATTGCGGACTTCCTGGCTCTCGAAGGCGCGGTCCTGGGCGGCTTTCTCCACGTTGAGGATTTTACCGCGCAGCGGAAGGATGGCCTGGATGCGGCGGTCACGGCCCTGCTTGGCGGTACCGCCTGCGGAGTCACCCTCCACGAGGAAGAGTTCGCACTTTTCGGGATCATGGTCCGAGCAGTCGGCCAGTTTGCCGGGCATGCCGGCACCGCCCATGGGCGTTTTGCGCTGCACCATTTCGCGGGCCTTGCGGGCTGCGGCGCGTGCCGTAGCGGCCAGCACGATTTTCTCCACGATGGTCTTGGCCTCCTTGGGATGCTCTTCCAGATACTGGTCCATGGCGGCCGACGTAGCCTGGGAAACGGCCGACGTAGCCTCAGGGTTGCCGAGTTTGGTCTTGGTCTGACCTTCGAACTGCGGCTCGGCCACCTTGACGGAAATCACGGCGGTAAGGCCTTCGCGGAAATCCTCGGGGCTGAGGTCTCCCTTGAACTTGGCCAGCAGGTTGTTCTTCTCGGCATAATTCTTCAGGGAGCGGGAAAGGCCCATCTTGAAGCCCTGCAGGTGCGTGCCGCCTTCGATGGTGTGGATGTTGTTCACATAGGAATAGATACGCTCGCTGAAGCCGGTATTGTACTGGAGGGCGATGTCGATGGGAATCACCTTGTCCGAATTCACCGTAATGGGCTCCGGGATGAGTTTGGGGGCACCGGCATCCAGATAGTCGATGAACTCCTTGAGGCCTTCCTCGGAGAAGAAGGTGTCGGTCCTGTAGGCCATGATGCCGGTGGCCTTGCGCTCGCCGTCCTCTCCGGTGATGAACTGTTCCACCTTCTCCCGCTGGTCCGTAAGGGTGATGCGGATGCCCTTGTTCAGATAGGCCAGTTCGCGGAGGCGGTTGGCCAGGGTGTCGTACTTATAGACGATGGTCTGCGTAAAGATGGTGGGATCCGGATGGAAGGTGATGGTGGTACCGGTATCATTGGTTTCCCCTACCACCTGCACGTCGGTAATGGGCTTTCCCTTGGAGTATTTCTGGACGAAGATCTTGCCTTCGCGGTGAACCTCGGCAATCAGCAGGTCGCTGAGGGCGTTGACGCAACTGACGCCCACACCGTGCAGACCGCCGGAAACCTTGTAACTGTTCTTGTCGAACTTACCGCCTGCATGCAGAACGGTGAGAACCACTTCCAGGGCGCTGCGATGCTCTTTTTCATGCATGCCGGTGGGGATACCGCGGCCATTGTCCTGGACACGGATCGAATTGTCTTCCAGGATTTTGACATCGATTCCGTCGCAGAAACCGGCCATGGCTTCGTCGATACAGTTGTCCACCACCTCATAGACCAGGTGATGCAGACCGCGTTCGCCGATATCGCCGATGTACATGGACGGGCGCTTGCGCACGGCCTCGAGGCCTTCCAGCACCTGAATACTATTCGCAGAATACTGCTGCTCGGCAGTTCTCATCTCTTCGTTTTCAATCATTTCTTATCTCTCTTTTTTACTATTTTCTAAATCAGACAAAAATAGTGATTTTTTCAATAAAAAACAAGTCCCCTATCGAAGATAGGAGACTGTTTTCGGCAAAAGAACCCCTTACAGGCTGAGCGTTGCGCCGATGGTGAAATAGATGCCTTTTTCGGCGTAGAAAGGGACGCGCTGGATGGTCTGGTTCAGGAGGTTCCCGCCCTTGAGCCAGAAGCCCAGTTTGCGGGTCATCTGCAGGCTGGCCTGGAGGCCCAGATCGACATAGCCGGGAACCACGGCCGGCCCGGGCAGCCGGGAACGGATATCGGCCGTTACGCCGCCCTTGATACGGCCGCCCCAGATGTAGAAGGCATGAGCCTGCGCCTTGAAAGGGGCGGGAGCGAAAAGAATCTGGCCGTTCAGGTCCGGAATGGGCGTGTAACCGTAGTAAATGTCGGCATCCACGTCGATGGTCTCGCTCTTCCAGCCGGCCTCGGCCTTGACGTAGAACGTGTGGAGCGGACTGGCATACCCCATGGAAGGGACTGAGCCTTCAACGCCCCAGGTCCAGGCATTTTCATCCCAGCGGTATCCCACGCGCAGGTCGTAATGGAAACGCTCGGCAATGTTTCCACGAAGGCCGATGTTGGCGTTGACCCGGGTGACCATGTTGTCCGTATGCCAGGAAAAACCGCCGATGTACGGATTCACGGACAGCAGACGGTCATAGGAGATGATGTTGTCCCCGCCCGTCACCGTGGTGTACAGGACCATGGCGTCCTGGATGGCATCGTAAGAGATGCGGACATCCGGGAATACGATGCCGGAAGGCTGCGGACAGAAGGAGGGATTGGAGCGGAAGAGGAAGGAGAGCCTGACGCCCAGGTCCATGTGGAATTTCCCGGTGTTCAGGAAATAATGCGGAACCAGTCCGGCTTTTCCCACGAAACCGCCCGTCTGGGACACCGTTTCGGCAAACAGGCCCAACGCCACGCGGTGAACGCCGAAGCGGGTGCCCAGGGAGCCTTCCGTATCCGTGTGGAATTCCTGGACGGCCGGCTGGGTGATATTGGCCAGGCGGGTGTGCGCTTCATATTCCAGCGCCGATGCGGGAGCACTCTTCACGGCGGCCCTCAATTGGATGACATTGTTGGAAATGTCTCCCTTGTTTACCGTGGGAAGACTGGTTCCCAGGATGTTCTTGTACTGAAGGTCGGCCGCAAAGGTGCCGCCGGCCCAGGTATAAAGGGCGTCCGCCCCGGCGGCGGTATGCATCTTCTTGCCGCTGAAATAGGTGCCGTCGGCCTTGTAAGCGCCTTCCTGCAGGGTGATGTTGCGATAATCGCCGAAATAGGAGGAATGGTCGGCAAACAGATTCAGGCGGAAATTGCTCTTTTTGACGGGCGTCCACACCACCGTGGCTTCGGGATGGAGAGCGTAGCCCGCGCCCAGGCGGACAAACAGCATCCCTTCGTCGGAAGGACGGGCCTGGGGACGCAGTTGGACCAGGTAGGGCTTGAACTCGTAAGAGCCCCGGTACGGCGTATTGTTCACCGTATAGTCCATGTCCAGGTTGAAATGCAGGACGGAATCCGGCATTTCCAGGAGCTGGGAGGGCTTTTCGATGCCCGTCGCCTCCCGGGCGTAGATGTTGGTCACCTCCACCGTCGGGTTCAGATTCTGGGCAAAGACGCCGGCGCCCATACCGAGCAGCACGGCAGATATGAAGATCTTTTTCATAGGCTATTGGAGTTTACGGAGTCTGAGTTCCACCTGGTCCAGGACATCGTCCTGCGTACCGGTGGAAGTGTAACCGGAGCGGATGCTTTCGAAGGTGGCCTTTGCCTGCGGCAGGTTGCCCTGCTCGGCGAAACTGTCACCCAGCACGATGAAAGCCTTGGCCAGCCAGTAATTCTGGCCGCCGGCCTTCTCGGCGAAACTGTACACACGGTCCTGGATTCCCTCGAACTGGCCGCGGTCGTACTGATCCTGGATGAGGACATAGGCGGCCTCTGCGCCCTCGTCCGTGGAGGGCTCCGTCGCAAGGGCCTTGAATTCTTCCAGCGCCTCGGCCCGGCGGCTGGTGCTCAGGAAGGACTTGGCCCGCACATAATGGGCCTCGCGCTTGAGTGCGGCGTTTTCGGCCTTCAGCACGGGAGCGGCATCCTGGATGGCGTCTTCCCACTGACGGGCACGGAACGCAGAACGCATCAGGCCGATGACGGCGCTTTCCACGTTCGCGTCCAGTTTGGCCGCCTCCTTCAGTTTCAGGTAATTGCCATAGGCCTTTCCGTAACTGCCCAGTTCATAACTGAGGTTTGCCAGTTGCAGAAGGGCACTTTCCGCCAGGGCCCCTTCCAGGCCGGCGTCCAGGGCGCCCTGGTACTGGTCCACGGCCTGCTCCCGCTGGTCGGTGAAGCGGTAGCAGTCGGCCAGGTAATAGCGAGCCTTTGCGCCGAAAGCGGCCGCAGGGTATTTCTGCAGATAGGCCTTGAGCGTGCCCTGCGCCTTGGCATAGTCTCCGGAGAGGTAAATCTGCTCGGCGCTGGAGAAATAGACTTCTTCTTTCTGGGCTTCCGAGCGGTTGGCCGCACCGCCCAGGCTGTTCACATAGTCCAGATAGGCCTCAGGGTCTTCCCGGGTGCGGTAAATGGACTCAATGGCCAGGAGGGCGTCTTCCGTGTACTCCCCTCCCTGGGCGACCACCTGCTTGTAGTAATCCAGCGCCTCGTTGCTGCGACCGGCATTGCGGGATATCATGCCCAGTTCCAAAAGGGCCTTGGTCGCAAGGTCCGGGTCCGAAGTGGAACTGCGGAGGGTGCGGAAGGCGCGGATGGCATCGTCCTCGTCCCGAAGGGCCACGTAGGCACGGCCCAGTTCGTAGAGCGACTCCCCATAGTAAGGCGCCTGCGGGCTGGCGAGTTTGGCATCTTCCAGGAAGTGGACCTTGCGGGTGTTGTCTTCCAGCAGGCCGCAGGCCACGCCGGCGCGGTAGCGCGGATACAGGTTGTCCGGGTCCGGATAGGTGGCCATCTGGCGCTCATAAGCCGCCACGGCCGTAGCGTAATCACCGCTGAAGAAGTAACGGTCGGCCACGCGGGTTTCCGCGTCGGACCCCATCTTGCGGGCATCCCCTTCCAGATAGTTGCGGAACCACTTGAGCGCCTGTTCGTAATTGGCTTCCTTGAAATAGGTGTAGCCCAACTGATAGGAAATGAGGCTCCCTTCCGGACGGGAAGGCAGGGCCGACAGGTTGTAAAGGTCGGTGAGAAGGGTGCGGGCATCGGCATACTTGCCGTCGCGGTAGAGGGCTTCGGCCTGATAATAACGGGCCAGTTGGTTGAATCCCTCGCGCCTGGGGCTGTAATAGGCCGCAGCCTTCAGATGCGGCACGGCGTTTCTCCAGGAGCCGTTTTCCATCAGTTCGCGGGCCCGGAGGAAATATGCCTTCATGTAGTTGGACTGCATGCTGGGATCCAGTTCGTCGATATGGTCATACGCGTCCACGGCGGCCTCATAGTCGTGGTTCTGGAGAGAGACCATGGCCATGTAGGAGTAAATCTGGTCTCCCTTCTTCCCGGTACCGTACCGCTGCAGATACTCCTCGAAAGGAGCCGTGTCCCGGCCCAGGTCGAAAGCCAGTTTGGCATAGTTGTACAGGGCGTCCTCCTGGATGTCGGGCGTGAAGTCCTGCTCCGAAGCCTCCCGGAAGGCCTCCATGGCCTCCACCTTGTTCTTGAGTTGGATGTAACTGTAGCCCAGCTGGTAGTTGGCCACCTGGCCCAGGGAATCGGACCGGTGATCCATGCGGGTGAAGTTTTCCACCGCGCCTTCCCAGTTTTCGATGAGGTAGTTGATTTCGCCGGCATAGAAAAGGTCACTGCGGGTGAGGCTTGCCTTGTTGCGGAGGTTCTTCTCATAGTAACTGCGGGCTTTGTCCACATCTCCGAGCACCAGGTAACTCTCGCTCATGATACGGGCCATGTGCGGCTGGCGGTCTTCGGGGACCTTGTCGAAAAGATCCTCTCCGAACTTGACCACATACTGGTAGTCCTTTTCGTTGAAACGGCACTCCAGGATATAATAATTGGCCAGCGTGGTGAAACGGTGGTCGGTTCCGGCCATCTCGAACCAGTCGGAGGCTTCCTTGAAGTTCTTCTCGGCGTAATTGATATATCCCAGCGTGTAGTAGGCGGGAGCGGTATAATCCGAATACGGGAGGCCACGGGTACGGCTCAGGAGCCCCTTGGCCCTTTCCCATTCCCCACCGGCGAAGGCGCAGTAGCCCACTTTGTACGTATATTCCGGCTGCTGGGAAGCCTGGATGTCCGACAGGGAGACCAAGTTGAACTGCAGGAGGGCTTCTTCGTAACGTTCGCTGTCAAAAAGGTCCAGTCCCAGGAGATAACGGACTTGCGGGACCAGGATATTCTCATGGTAGCGTTCCACAAAAGAATGGGCCACAGCATGGGCGTTGTCCGTGCGCAGTTGCAAGGCGCAGAGCGCACGATATCCCTCTGCCATCGGAGTATGGGCATCCTGCACCAGGCGGATGGTTTCCGAATACATGCCCGCCCGGTAGAGGTTTTTCACCTGTTCCCAGTCCTGGGCATAAAGGCCTGACGCAATGATGAGAGCGGCACCGGCCGCAAGAAGTTTTTTCATGCCGATTGTTTTAAACCAACTAAATATACATTTTGACAAATTTACAAAAAAATCTGATTATATTTGTATGATTTTGGAAGAATTCACATGGAACCTCTCATTCATTTCAAGGAAGCCGATATCCTCAACGGGGAAAATGTCGTCATCTACGGTCTGGACATGGATATCATGCCCGGAGACTTCGTTTACATCGTAGGCAAAGTCGGCTCCGGCAAAACCTCCATCATCCGTACCATCACGGCCGAAAACAGACTCCTGAAAGGGGAAGGCATCGCCTGCGGCTTCGACCTCAGAAGCATCAAGGAGCGCGACATTCCCTATCTGAGACGTTCCATGGGGGTGGTTTTCCAGGATTTCCAACTGCTGACGGACCGCAGCGTAGAGGCCAACCTGGAGTTCGTCCTCCGGGCCACCGGCTGGAAAGACCGGGGCAGGATCGACGCCCGCATCACCGAGGTGCTGGAAGCCGTCGGGATGGGCACCAAGGCCCACAAGATGCCCCACCAACTTTCCGGCGGCGAGCAGCAGCGCATCGCCATTGCCCGTGCCCTCCTGAACCAGCCCAAGGCCATCCTGGCCGACGAACCCACCGGCAACCTGGACGGAGAAACGGCCGACGAAATCCTGCAACTGCTGATGGACCTCAACCAGGAAGGCACCGCCATCGTCATGGTCACCCACAACCGCTCCATCTTCGAAAAGTATCCGGGACGCGTCTTCTCCTGCGAAAAGGAACACTGCAAAGAAGTGGTGGATGAAGGCATCGACATCATCCTATGACCCGGAAAGAACGCTTCAACGCCATCATCGGCTGGTTTGCGGAAAACCAGCCCGCGGCCCGGTCGGAACTGCATTTTGACAATCCCTACCAACTTCTGGTGGCCGTCATCCTCAGCGCCCAATGCACCGACAGGCGGGTCAACATCGTCACCCCTCCCCTGTTTGAACGTTTTCCCGCCGCAGACAGCCTTGCCGCCGCCACCTTCGACGAAGTCTATGCCTATGTGAAAAGCGTCTCCTACCCCAACGCCAAGGCCCGGCATCTGATTGCCATGGCCCGGATGCTGGTGCAGGAATACGGCGGCGTGGTCCCCTCGGATATCGACAGGCTGATGCGCCTGCCCGGCGTGGGGCGGAAAACCGCCAACGTGATTGCCTCCATCGTGTACGACAAGCCCGTCATCGCCGTGGATACGCATGTTTTCCGCGTGGCGCACCGCCTGGGGCTCTCTGACGGCAGCACCCCCTATGCGGTGGAACAGGACCTGGAGCGGCACATCCCCCCGGAGCGGCGTGCCGTCTCGCACCACTGGCTCATCCTCCACGGCCGCTACATTTGCACCGCCCGCCATCCCAAGTGCAGCCAGTGCCCCCTCACCGCGTGGTGCCGCGATTACCCTTCCCTGATACAGACGTAGAGAAAGTCGGCCATGGCAAAGTCATCGTGCAGGCCGAAAATGTGCACGAGGCCTCCGGAGCGGCAGCCCAGACGGGTGCGAAGTTGCTCGGAAGTCATGGGAATGTTCCGGGCCGTCACCTCCGCCAGGGGGTATTGTTTTCCCAATTCCCGGAACGAACGCTTGCTCAGCGGCTCCATCTGCAGGAGCCGGAACCATTTGCCGAAAGGGGTCAGTTCGGGAACCTTCTCATCGGTCAAGAACATGTGCGTATGCCGGCCGATGCCCTCCACGCCGAACCGGAGGGGCCAGGTGAAGGCACCCGCCTTGAGGATGGCTTTTCCGGGTTCGAACAGCCATTTGCGAGGAACGCGGCCGATAAGCTGCTTATCCATGGGCGCGATTTCGTCCGATTCGAGGTAGAAAGCGTCAATCCGGGCGACGGCGCCGGACTCATAGATGGTCAGGCCATGGTCTCCCTCGAACCCTTTTTCCAGGAGCAAAAGGAGTTCTTTGCACTCCCCTTCCGCAGCCACCACATAAACGTCCTTCACGCAACCCAGTTGCTTGCACACCAGGGTGATATCGGCCATCGGGGAGAGTTTCAGCAAAAGCAGCGGACAGGCTTCCAGCAGTTCCGATAGCAGGCTCAGGACATCGGGCTGGCAATCCTCCAGGCGGAAGACTTTCCGGCCGTCGGCCGCCCGCCGGGCCGGATCCAGGTAGAGGATGTCGGGGCGGAAATCGCCCAGCACGTCCCGAACGGAGCATTGGCCGGCTGAAGACGGGCCCAGCGCGCAGCTGCGAACCACGATGTCCGCCAGGCCCAATTCCCGGAAATTGTGCTCCGCGGCCTGCGCCAGTTCCGGCTTCATCTCATTGTACAGAACCCGGTCAAAAACCTGCGCGAAAGCCCAGGAATCCACGCCCAGGCCTCCGGTCAGATCGGCCAGGGCGCCCCCCGGGCATGCGCTCCGGGCCACGGAAGCCTTGTAACGGGCCGTCTCGGTGGAGGAGCACTGCTCGGCCGACAGGCGGAAGGGGTAGCGGAGCGAAGGAATGGCCACCCACTCGGGCACCTTCCCGCGCAGTTTCCGCCTGGCTTCCAAGGTATTGAGGGCCAGGTCGAAGTCTTCGACATCGGCCCTGCAACGGTCCCGCGAAAGCGCCAGGCGTCCCAGGTCGTCGGCATCGTGGGCCAGTATGAATTCCGCGAAATCCATATTGCAAAAATACAGATTATTCTTTACATTTGTACGCTATAGCAAAAGCGAGACAGAAATAACACTAAAAAAAATACAGAATACCATGAAAGATTACAAAGAAGTAGCAAACAGCTGGCTCACAGGGAATTTTGACGAGGAAACCAAAGCCCAGGTCAAGCACCTTATGGAAACCGACCCTGTGGCCCTGGAAGACGCATTTTACCGCAACCTCGAGTTCGGCACCGGCGGTCTCCGCGGCATCATGGGCGTCGGCACCAACCGTATGAACAAATACACGGTGGGCATGGCCACCCAGGGCCTCGCCAATTACATCAAAGCCCACGTGGAAGGCGACGCCAGCGTCTGCATTTCGCACGACAGCCGCAACAACTCCCGCCTGTTCGCGGAAATATCGGCCGAAGTCCTGAGCAACAACGGCATCAAGGTCTATCTTTTCGACGGCCTGCGTCCCACTCCGGAACTCAGTTACAGCATCCGCCTCAAAAAAGCCACGGCCGGCATCATGGTCACCGCCAGCCACAACCCCAAGGAATACAACGGCTATAAGGTCTTCTGGAGCGACGGCGGACAAATCACCGCGCCCGTTGACAAAGACATCGTCGCCGAAGTAGCCAAGATCGAAGACCCGGCCGATGTCCGCTTCCAGCCCGTTCCCGGCGCCGGGAAGGCCCCCGTCGAAATCATGGGCGCCGAAGTGGACGAATGCTATCTCCGCGACATCACTTCCCTCGCCCTCACTCCCGAGGCCGTGAAAAAGCATGCCGACATGAAGATTGTCTATACCCCGCTGCACGGCTGCGGTGTACGGCTGCTGCCCGCCGCCCTGAACCGCATCGGCTTCAAGAACATCATCCACGTTCCCGAGCAGGACATCTCCGACGGCAACTTCCCTACGGTGGTCTCCCCCAACCCGGAAGAGCCCGCCGCCATGGCCATGGCCCTCCAAAAGGCCGATGAAACCGGTGCCGACCTTGTCCTCGCCACCGACCCCGACGCCGACCGTCTGGGCATCGCCGTACGCGACAACGAAGGCAAGATGGTGCAACTCACCGGCAACCAGACCTGGAGTTTCCTCACCTACTATATCCTCACCCGCTGGCAGGAACTGGGCAAACTGAAAGACGGAAAGGGCTATGTCGTGAAAACCATCGTCACTTCCGAACTTATCGCCGCCATCTGCGAAAGTTTCGGCGTACCGTGCTACAACGTCCTCACCGGCTTCAAGTACATCGCCGAAGTGGTCAAGCGCAATGAAGGCAAGGGCGTATTCATCTGCGGCGGTGAAGAAAGTTACGGTTTCAACCTGGGAGAATTCGTCCGTGACAAGTGCGCCCAGGTAGCCGGCATCATGGTGGCCGAATGCGCCGCATGGGCGGCAGAAAAGGGCCTCACGCTCTACCAACTCCTCCAGGAAGTGTACAAGAAGTACGGCCTCTATGTAGAGAAGATGGTCTATATCGTGCGCAAGGGCAAGACCGGAGCCGAAGAAATCCAGCAAATCATGGCCGACTACCGCGCCTGCCCGCCGAAGGAAATCGCAGGCAGCCCGCTCTCCAAGGTCATCGACTACAACAAACCCGAGCAGACCGGTCTTCCCAAGAGCAACGTGCTGCAGTTCTTCAACGAGGCCGGCGACGTCGTTTCCGTCCGGCCGTCCGGCACAGAGCCCAAAATCAAGTTCTACTTCGGCGCCAAGGGCAGCGACGCTCCCGAAAAGATCGAGAAACTCAAAGCACAGTTCATCCGGTAAATTGAAACAGTACACCATCCTTCGCCCCGCCCCCGGAGGCTCGTTCGACCAGGCACTTATTTCGCTGTTGAAACAGTTGCAGTCCCATTTCCTGGCCGAAGCCTCTGAGGGCCGGCGTCCGGTTTTCCTCCGTTTTTTCCTCAGTGACGCCCAGAACCAGGCATCGGCCCTGAAAAAGGCGCTGGAAGGGTTTCCGTGGCCTGTCCCGGCCCTTTCCATCGTAGAGCAGCCGCCCCTGGACGGAAGCCGGATTACGGTGTTGTCCCTTACAGATTCCCCTCCGGCAGACTTCCTCTTCCACAGCCTCCGCCTCAACGAAGAGGAAGCCCGGGGCCTGGACTCCTACCGGCAGTCCAGGCTGCTGTTCCAAAAGTACCTGGATATCATCCGGCCCCTGGGACTGACGCTCAAGACCCATTGTGTGCGCACCTGGATCTATGTCCGGGACATCGACACCAACTATGCCGGTCTGGTAAAAGCCCGCAACGATGTGTTCCGGGAGGAGGGGCTCAGCCATCTTTCCCACTACATCGCCTCGACGGGAATAGGAGGCACAACGGAAGGGCGGTCAGAGACGGTAGCCATTGATTTCCTCACATTCCCGCATATCCTGGAAAGTGAAAAAACCTATCTGAAAGCCCTTTCCCACCTGAGTCCCACCCACGACTACGGAGTGGCGTTCGAAAGAGGCGTTCGGCTCGCGGACGGCCACATCTTCATCAGCGGAACGGCCAGCATAGACCACCGGGGCGAAGTCCTGCACGAAGGCGATGTCCTGGCCCAGGCCCGGCGGCTGCTGGAAAATATCGGCACGCTCCTTGCCGAAGGCGGCTCCTCGCTGGAGCGGGTACGGTATTTCGTGGTGTACCTGAGGGATATTTCAGATTTTCCGCTTGTGGACGATTATCTGCAACGGCGCTTCCCCACTGTGCCGCGCGTAGTGCTGGAAGCCCGTGTCTGCCGGCCGGCCTGGCTCATCGAGATGGAATGCGAAGCACAGCCGGAATAAAGAAAACAGCCGGATTTCTTGCAACTTTGCCGGAAATCCCGTATTTTTGCAATCCTTTTCGGGGTATTAGCTCAGTTGGCTAGAGCGATAGGTTCGCAATCTATAGGTCAGGGGTTCGACTCCCCTATACTCCACTTCAAGAGGTTTTTCTTTAACGAAAGTTAAACGGAGAACCTCTTATTTTATTGATTTCCAGCACTTTTCTTAAAAATCGGTGTTAAGCCGTATAAAGTTCCGAAAAGAAATTTTAGTACACTTTTAGTACATTTTCAAGGATTAATTTCGTATATTTGTATAGACGATTTTAATACTTATGTACTATGGCTACATTGTTTACATTACTCAAAAAACAGACGTCAGGGATGGCGACTGTTTATGCACGGGTTCAGTGCACGCATCCAAAAGTGAATGTCAGGGTATCTACCGGGATTGAGGTAGATGCTGCCAAATGGAATCTCAAGCGGGACGGAGTGGCATTCCGGAATTTCCAGAGTTCGGCCGAAGGTGAAAAGCTTTTCAATTATCTTGGAAAGATTGAGAAGGCCATCAATTATCAGTTGGAGCAAGGAACTGCGCTCACCTCCCCTGGTGTTCGGAAAATCATTGAGGAGATTGTTTTTGAGGAGGAGAAGCGGCTGCAGGAGGAGAAGATGGAGCAGGAAAGGCTTGAGAAGGAACGCGCGAATCGACTTACTCTTAATCAATATATGGATAAATATGTGGAGGATATCAAGTCTGGCGCACGCTCTACATATAAAGGTAGTAACTTCTCTCCCAATTCCGCAAAGACAATCAGCAGTGTGGCTAACAGAATTCGCGAGTTCCAGGAAGAAAAAGGAAGGGTGCTGGGCTTTGAGGATATCGACATGGATTTCTATCGTGACTTCATGGCCTTTATGAAAAGTCGTTCCTATAATATCAATACTACCGGCAAAATTGTCAATCTGTTCAAGACAATGTTGGCTTGCGCGGAGGAAGATGGCTATCCTGTTAATCCGGCTTTCCGATATAAATCCTTCAAGGGACAGCGGGTGTTGGTTGATACCATTTATTTGACCCGGGAAGATTTGAAAAAGATGATGACCCTTGACCTTTCCAAGATGGACCCTTGTTACGAGAAGGCACGAGATATCTTTATGATTGGGGTATGGACAGCGCAGCGCGTATCAGACTATAACCACCTTACGAAGGAGAACCTTTCTGAGCAGATTATACGTAAGACGGAGAAGGATGGTTCTGTGACAGAGCGTACCATCCGCACACTGACCATTGTCCAGAAGAAGACAGGGAAACGCGTTATTATTCCCTGCCGGCAGGAGCTTTGTCAGATTCTGGACAAATATCCCGAGAGCTTGCCATTCCTCTGGGATCAGAAGCTCAATCAATACATTAAAACTATCGGTAAGATGGCCGGCCTGACGGAGCCCGTTGAGATCACAACGACAAAAGGCGGCAAAGTGGAAAAAGTCTCGCAACCAAAATATGAGTTGATTACTACGCATACAGCCCGCAGGACAGGTGCGACGCTGATGTATCTGGCCGGGATGGACGTTTTCGACATCTGCAAATTCACCGGGCATAGCGATGTACAGACCTTGCTCCGTTATATCCGGGCCGATGAGCTTGAGACCTTTAAGAAAGTTACAGAGCATTATGACTACTTCGATTGACCGGAAAGCCCTGGACCGGGCAAAGGGATTGATTAATACGGTGAGCGGAGCGATGCGGAATGTATCGGCTTCGCTTGCCGGTTCCGCCCGGGCGGAGGAATTTAATGCCCAGCATGATGCTGCTCTGCTGGAGGTAAACATGCCTGAAATCTCGACCGCCCTGGAAGACTCGTTCACCTATTTAGCGGAATCCTGGGAAGATATTCGAGACAATGAAGTGTGCCTCTACGAAGTGTTTCTCTTTGTAAGTGAGTATCGAAAGTTTGCCGAATCAGTGAATGCATTTGATGACGTGTTCAACTCCTGCAGCTTTGCGCCAGAACTTTTTAATGATGCGGCAGTGAGTAATGAGTATTATCTACTGGCATCCAAGTATAAGCTGTTGCTGCAGCCTGTGTTGACGGCAACTAACGGCAGGTATGGTCGCAATGCCGGCAATCGCTTTACTGGCCTAGCCGATGCCCTTCACTCATATATTCGCAATGCTGAGGATTCCGTACTGGAAGGCATCGTTACCGGGACGGCCCTCCCTGAACATAAACTGCGCTGGACGGGGCCATTAAACGAAGCAACTCTTTTCGGTCAGCATTTCGGCTTGTCCTGCAAGTGGATGAATGATTGCTTTGAGTTCCGGAGCAAAGATCGCCGGGTACAGCATCTCCACTATTCCAGCAACCGACTTAACAATGATGTTAAAGAGTATCCGATTTCTGAAATTCTTGTAAAGTATTCCCTAACGAATTAGCGCCTTTCGAGCGCCATTTCACAATTTGTGATAATTGAGACGGTCTCCACTTTGGAGGCCGTTATTTCTTGTCCTCAACGGCACCAACACCCTAAAACTCCATGTGTGGAGTTTTGAAAATGAGGGTGGTACGGTGTAACTTTGCACTGTCAAGAAAACGTCTTGATGCAGGCTTGGCCAGTCCTGTTTTGTAGTTCTTCAATAATAGACCGTATGGATTATTCAAATTACTTGAAGTCCTTCTGTCAGGAAGTACTGCGACCTATCATCGTAGATGCGGTGAAGGAGGCTGTGCCGAAAGAACTCCAGAAGAAGGACAAACAGTATTACACCAGGAAGCAGGTGTGTGAGATGCTTCACATTTCAGCTCCTACCTTCTACAGTTATGTTGATAAGGGCATCTTGACGAAGGTAAAGATTGAAGGAAAGACGCTCATCGAGGTGGCGGATTTTGAGCGCGCTGTAGCAGCAAAGCAACTGGTCCGCTACAAGCATTCTCCAAAGAAGAAATAACCGGGCATATGGACCGATCAATGGTTGAATGCCATAGACCGCAAGGCGGCTATGGTGAAGTCCCCGTGAGCCTATTTCCCTCCACATTGCCGGATTTGGATGCGTTGAAAGGCGGTAAAGAGGAGACATATCGGCTGACACTTACCCCCATGAGAGAAGTGCAGCTTTCGGAATTTCTCTCCATGGGAAAGGGCTATGGAGACATCATCGCACGCATAAGGATGTGCGAGGATAAGGATGAGCGCAGCCGTTTGAAACTGCGCAAACTACCCTGCGCTACAATTTCTGCCTTATTCAATAACCGCAGCCGGGAAATACCATTGGAGAATCGTCTGCAGCTGTACAATGGACTGATAGTCCTGGATTTCGACGGGTTGGCTGATGTGGAGGACACGAAGCGTCGGTTGGCAAAGCTACCCTATATTTATTATGCTGGTCTGTCAGTCAGCGGGAAGGGCTTGTTTGCTATTGTACCAATTGATACGGATGACTACCGGATGCACAAGGTTTTCTTTGAGGCTCTTCAGGAAGAGATGCTGCAGCTGGGTCTGGTGGTGGATAAGGCGTGCTCGGATGTGACGCGGCTGCGGGTGCTGAGTTATGATCCGGCCCCGTATGTAAATGAAGACTGCTCGGTGTTCGTCCTTCCGGAGAATGAGGCCATTGATGTGGCCACGTCAAATGAGGATGAGCCGGAAGCGATGATTGAGCCGGAGACCGACACGGCGGGACAGGTGGCCAGGTACGTTGATGTCTGGGAAAAGAAGGAGATTCCCCTGGACGATTATGATGACTGGCGTTCGATGTGTATGGCGCTTTCTACACTGGGAGAGAAGGCCTGGGCGTATGTGGACCGGATTTCCAAGTTCTCGGCCAGGTACAACCGGGAGGAGAACCGGCGGAAGTTCCAGGAATTCGTGCGTTCGACGCGGAGTATCGGCCTGGGGACCTTCTTTTACAAGTGCCACTCCTACGGCGTATTCCCGCCGGATTCGCCGCATTATGAGACGGTTCCCTTCCCCGTTGAGGTTTTTCCGGAGGCAATCCAGGAAATCATCTACACCACGCATGACTGCCTCAACTTTCCCATCGACTACATTGCTCCGGCACTGCTGTTCACGGCTTCTGTTGCCTGCGGCAATGCAGTGACCATCGAGATCAAAAAGGGCTGGACGGACAAGGCCATCTTCTACATTGCCATCGTGGGTGACCGGGGAACGAACAAAAGCAGCTGCCTGGCGTTTGCCCTGGCGCCGCTCCGTGAAAAGGATATGCAGGAGTACCAGAACTATTCCAAGCTGAAACTCCAGTATGATGCCGAATTCCGGAAGCCGCTTCGGGAACGTGACATCTCGATGGAAGAGCCGACGTATTGCCAGACCATCCTGAGCGATTTCACTTCGGAAGTTGTGGTCCGGCAGCACAAGATCAACCGGCGGGGTCTGGCTGTGTACTATGATGAGTTGATGGGCTTCATCAACAATTTCAACAAGTACCGAAGCGGGTCGGATGAGCAGATGTGGACACAGTTGTTCACTGGATCCGGCATCGTGGTCAATCGAGTATCCTCTGAACCTGTAAATATTCCGGACACCTGCATCGGCGTTATCGGTACCATCCAGCCGGAGGTGCTGAAGGATTTTGCCAGGAACAAGATTTCCAGCGGGTTCATTGACCGGTGGCTGTTCGCCTACCCCGACAAAGTGCGCTATCCGGAACTGAATGACAATGAGATTGACGGGAAGATTCCGAAGGAATGGAACCGGATTGTCTCGCGGATCCTGGGTATCAAGTATGACGGGAAGTCAAAGGTGCTGCGGTTTTCTGTCGAAGCTAAGGAGGCTTTCTATGACTGGTTTAACAACCTTGCCAGGCAGAAGAATAATGGCAGTGCTTCTTTCGCTGGAATGGCCACGAAGATGGAACGATATTGCATCCGCTTCGCTCTAGTTCTGGAGGTAATTAGATACGGCTGCGGAGAAAGTAAGCTGAAGGAAATCAGTCTGGAGAGCGTCAAGGGTGCTATCAGTCTGTGCTACTACTTTATCGCATCGGCCATCAAGGCGCATAGGAAGTTCACGCATGATCCGCTCTCAGGCCTCACGGAGAAGCAGCGGGCCATCTACAACGAATTGCCGATTACCTTCGAAACCGGCGAGGGCGTAGAGATTGCCAAGGCGCACAAGGTAAGCGAGCGGACGTTCAAGGACTGGCTCAAGAGCGGTTTCTTCCGGCATATCAAGCACGGAACCTATGAAAAAAGGTATAAATAAATGCATCGGGCCGTTGCATTTTCTGCACTTTCCGCACAATCCGCCCTTCCCTGCCTTGGGGCTAAAATGCGGAAAGTGCGGAAAATGCAAGGGCTTAATGAAAATCCGTTTATATAAAAGACAATACCGGTAATCTTCAGATCCCGTCCAACGGTATGGCGTGGCGCGTTCCGGGCTGGTTCCCGGGGCGTTCACCCAGGACAACACAGAAAACCCCTCCCTGCACTACTGCAAGGAGGGGTCAACTGAATTACGGAACTAGTCCGTGGATGGCTTAGGCACCGGCTTCCCACTTGGTCTCCGCCAGCATCACCTGGGACTTGACGCCGGTGCTGGAGTCAACCAGGTAGTAGCGGAAGAAGATCTTCGGGGCGGCAGCGCTGGGAGCGCCGTTCTTGGTCACGTAGTCCGCACGGATATCCACGGCGGCTGCGGTAGGCTCTTCCACGAGCTTGATGGCAGCTGCGGAAGCGTGGGCACGGCTCACACCGTTGGACTGACCCTCGGAGGCTTCGATGACCAGGTAGATGCCGCCGTTGTCGGAGAGGGTCTGGTCCAGCTTGAAGGTGAACACGTCACCCTGGCACACGATGGTGGCGCTGGAGGGAGCCTCAACGCCCAGGAGCTCCGGAGGAGTCACCATGACGTTGCCGCCGGTGGTGACCACCCAGAAGTTCAGGCGGGTGAACAGGTTGGCGCCGGAAATCTTGGCGCTGGTGCCCAGAACGGAACGGCCGGCCTGCGAGAGAGCCAGCTTGTTCCAGGCAAGGATCTGCTCGTTGGTGAGGGTTTTCCACTTGGTGGTGAGCATCTTGAAGACGCTCTTCACCTTGGCCTGGTCAGAGGTACGGATGGAGCCGCCGTACCCGCGGTTGCGGATGTACTTACGACCTTTCATCTTGGCCGCGGTAACGCCCTTGGCGCTGCCGGACATCTCTTCGAACGCGATAGAAGGAATGTACTTCATAGTTTGAAAAGGTTAAGGTTAAGGAATTTGGTAACGATGATATAAAGGAATATCAATATCACAAGAAAGAAGCAGAACCCGCCTACACGGAGCTTTGCCTGCTGCCATCCGGTTAGAGGTTTCTCCACCTCTTTGGTGACGGTCTGCACCCGGTCCCGGTACACAATGGAGTCCCGTACGATTTCCCGGCTTTGGACCTCCACGGGCTCCCTGACGGCCTTTGTCTGCAAGCTATGATGCAGAACTCCTCCGGAGACGGAAGCCTCGGATTTGGCGTATTTGTTCTCCAGCACGGAGGCGGTGTCCAGGGTGGCCACCCGCTCGATGAGCACCGGCAGCTGGATGTAGGCGGTGTCCCTCACGACCTTCTCCACGGTCTTCACCTCCACCTTGGTGTTGTCCGACTCCAGAACGGGCCGGGCAACACCGCAAGCGGAAAGAAGAATAACCAGTACGAGAATGGCGGAGGCTTTCATAGGTTAGGTTTAGGGTTTAGGTTTGTTTTCGTTCTCGATGACATCCCGGAGCTCTGCTTCAAACTTCCGGAACTTTGTGTCGTAGGAGGCCTTCACGCCCAGGATGGCGCCGCATAGAACCAGGAGTTCACTCACAATGCTGATAGCACTGTTGGCCATTTCTCCCTTGGGCTCTATCCAGAACAGGCACACCGCCGCGATAATCACGCCGGCCGTGAAGCTGGCGATGGCGATGCCGCCCTGCAGGCGAGTCAGTTCTATGCGTTTCTTCTCGGACATAAGGCCTTGGCTACTTGGTAGGTATCACAACCTTGAAGAACTTGTAGGAAGCGCTGGAGGCCTCGGTGATGTCGCCCTTCTCGATGGTAAGGACGCCATCGCCGATATCCGCGCTGTAGAACTTGCTGCCGGCCTGGAAAGAGGAATTCTCGGAAAAGCACACCGGGAGGTTGCACCTGACCATGGAGTCTAGTCCCTCGATGGAAATCTTGATTGGGGCAGCGTCTTCCCCGAAGTCCAGTGTCTCTGCCTTGAACACCAACTCCACGTAGTTGGTGTCCAGGACGGCGTACAGTTCCAATCCGGTCACGGCACCCTGGGTGACGGTATAGTTGAGCAGCTTCCGAGTCCCCGGCGTCATGGTCAGCTTCCGGTTGGCCGGGGTGAGCAGGCACATCAGGAAGATGACATACGAGCCTGCGGCATCGTAGCCGTGGAGGGGACGGATGCGGAGGGTGTTCTTGTCCTTCAGGAAGGCCTCGGTGATGGTGATTTCATGCGTCTCCGCGTTTCCGCGAATCACATAGACTGCCGCCTCACGGCTCTTGCCAATCAGAAAGTCCTCCTCCACCGTCACCTCAAGGAACGGAGCCCGGCGATACTCCTCAGCGGTGGTGGTTACATTGATTTGGCCAAACAATACAGCATAATCGTTGGTCTGCTTGGGCATCAGGATGATGTCGCTTTCGCTTGCGCCGAAGTTATTGCTAATGACTGTGAACATAGTTATTCAAATTCTAAGGTTGCACACACGCCCGTATCCTTCGCGATGCCGTAGAAGTAAGGCTCATTGTTGACGTTGGTCAGCTTGATGCTCTTGGCTCCAAGCTGCGTGTTCAGGGACACCTCCACCAGGCCGAAGGAGAGGATGTCCTCGTTGCCATTTTTGGCCAGCAGGAAGGCATCGCAGGACGGAGTGCCGTCAGGGATAGAAGGGACGGTGAAGTAGGCCTCGCGATTGCTGTTCAGGTTGAAGGTCATCCGGCCGTTGAGAATTACCCGTCCATCGACCAGGTCCATATCCACTTTGTAGATGTAGGTATAGCGGACACTGCCCTGTATCTGGGACGTCACCAATATCCTGATGCGGCCGTCCACATCCGGAGCCGGGCCACTGCCCCCGTCACGCACCAGCCAAGCGTAGAAGAAAGGAACATAACCGGTACCGTAGGACATGGCCTCGGGGACGCCGGAGAGCAGCAAGGCGCTGTCTTTGAACCGGCCCTCGATGATGGCGCAGCCGGGCTTATTGTCGCACTGACAGGTCACGAATGGTACCACGGCGTCCACGTCATCCGGAAAGTCCTCGTCCGCATTGGTAATCAGGTCCACCTTCTCGTAGGGCTTGGAGAAGGTAAGTTCGCTGAAGGAGAAGGCAAGCAGCATGAAGTGCTCGTTGGCATAGAAGTACTTGTTCTGGACATAGCCCAGGAGCTCCGACTGAGCCAGCTGGGGCGTCTTGAGCGTCTCAAGGGTCACCTGCAGGTCGTGGAAGCCACGGAGGCCGAAGAGGGTGCAAATCCATATCTTCCGCTGGTGGCGGTCCGGCCAGAGGTCCAGCTTCTCGATGCAGAGAGTGTTCCGGTTCTTAATCCAGCACTTAGCCGTGGTCCCCATCCAGGCATACTGGCCCATAGCGGCACAGAAGCAGCCGGCAATGGCCGAGCGGCTCAGGCTCAGGTTGGGAAGGTAGATTTCCAGCACCCGGGCGTTCTGGTAAGCCTCGTTGGTGTCATCGTATTCAAAGCAGCCGTTCAGCACAATCTCGTGCTCACTTTGGTAGTCCTTGAAGGTGATGACTCCAGCCCCGAAGTTATTTCCTGTACTCTGTATCATGGTTAATTGACATAATTAAAGATTAAACTGGTACCGAACACCTCGCCAATCTTGTCCCACAATC
>Ga0247608_10000421_pt1 | contig 69607 bp, 52 predicted proteins | sample 176DNAGHGlowgp2_FD_193490 | JGI IMG/M metagenome (GOLD analysis project Ga0247608, IMG submission 193490) | Sheep rumen microbial communities from Palmerston North, Manawatu-Wanganui, New Zealand - 1766 DNA GHGlow gp2 | ecosystem: Host-associated > Mammals > Digestive system > Stomach > Rumen ... | reverse complement strand
TTGTACTGTATTAGAGATTAAACCTTTCCAGAATTCAAATGAACTTGCAATGCTTACATTAACTTTTACCCAGCGTCCGCCTGATGATTTAATTTTACGTATTGGCGAGTTTATTGAAGTTAATGAGAACTTTCAGAACCGAAAAGAAGAACGTATTGCAATTAATGAAAATTCATTACGTCTTTTAAATATTCCAAAAGAGGAATCATATATATTTATTGCTGGAGTTCCGCGTAAATGTATTTTGAAAGATCTTTCTTTTGGCGGTGCAAAAGCCATGCTTGTTGGTATTCCGAAGTTCCTTGAGAATAAAGCTGTAGATTTACGTCTTTTCTTTATTGATACAAATGAAAAAATTTCTCTTCAGGGAGTTATCAAGCAGTCTGACTTTTTGCCTGGTCGTAAGGATATTTCAATTGTGCATATTGAGTTTACACCTGATGAAATTCCTATGACCTACAAGTTCCACATCAACAGTTACATTACATCTTACCAGAAACAACTGATTCAGAATCAGATTAATAACAAGGCTGCAGAAGAGAAAGCTCAGGCAGAAGCTGCTGCAAAAAAAGCTGAGGCAGAAGCCGCCGCTGCGGCTAAAAAAGCATCTGCTGGTCCAGCTGCTCCTTCCAGTGTAGGAAATATCTAAAATTTTATTTTAAGTGGTATTATTATGAATCCTTCAAATCCATTGGAATCTATTTATTATATAAATATTCCAAAATTAGAAATGTCTTCAAGTTCGACATTTGAAATTGATCCGACAATTCCTTTGCCTGTACAGAAAAAAATTGGTGAAAACGAAGCTGATTTTAATCCAAAAGAGATTAATGCTGAGCAGATTCTGGCCGGCATGCTTACAATACTTGCTTACGACAGCAAAAATCAGCATCTGGATTATTATCGTTCAATTCTTAAAAAGGTAAAGCCAAATCTTAAAAAAGAACTCTGCGAAGCTGCAATTTTAAAAACAAAGAATGAAGATTTTGACCTTGCTGAAGAAATCTTCCGTGCCCTTATAGGTTTTGATCCAGAGGATGTTGCTATTATTCTTAATATGGCTCTCTTCCTTGATCAGCGTGCAGATTCATACAGAAATTCAGGTCTTTTTGATGATGCTGATGCTTATGATGCAGATGCATATTCTTATTATGAACAGGCAATGAATGCAGAGCCTCCGCTTCCGGATGTATATTTTAATGTTGGTTTTTATTATATGAAGCAGCACAAATACCGCGAAGCAAAGGATGCCTTTGAAACTTACCTTGCCCTTACCTGTGAAACTAGTGATGAAGATATGGGCGAAAACGGAGTTTATAAAAAGGAACGTGCCCAGGAAATCATCAATAATATTAATAACCAGAATATGGATGATGAAGCTTTTAAGGCTGCTTATGATTTAATTTCCTCTGGACAGGAAGAAAAAGGACTTGAGCAGGTAAGAGACTTTTTACAGTCTAACCCAAAGGTCTGGAATGGCTGGTTTATGCTGGGCTGGGGGCTGCGCCGTCTGGAACGTTATTCTGAGGCTAAGCAGGCCTTTCTTGAAGCTCTTAAATGTGGTGGAGACACTAATTCTGATACTTATAATGAACTTTCGCTCTGCTATGTTCAGGAAAAAGATTTTAATGAGGCAAAAAAATGTCTTATGAAAGCTTTTTCAATGGAACCAGAAAGTACAAAGATTATTTCAAATCTTGGATATCTTGCCCTTGCCATGGGAAATAAGCAGGAGGCAAGAAATTATTTTACGACAGTTCTGGAGTTTGATCCTAAGGATAGAATTGCTGCTGCAGAGTTAATGAAACTGGAGCAGGAAGGCGAGTAAGCCTAAATGTGGTTTCGATACAACCGATGCCTTGCATCGGTCACTCAACCACCGGACGTTTTAAGGAAGTATAACGGTGTCGCCTTCTGCGATGCCGTTTTTTTTGTACCAGCCTTGTGGAACTTCAAGGGCATATCTTACAGAAACCGTGCTGATGATAGATGACAGACTGTAGGGTGTCATGTCATAAATATTTCGGATTTTTCCTTTTGAATCTATGTAAGCAATAGAAAGCGGGTGAGGTGTATTTTTCATCCAGAAAGAGAGAATCTGGTCTTTTTCGAAAACGAAAAGCATACCTGTTCCATCGGGAATGTTTTTTCTTTCCATAAAACCGTGGTTACGGTCTTCTGTTTTTTCTGCAATTTCTGCATTTACAATAAATTCTGTGCCGTCCTGACGGACTATTTTTATGTCTTTTACAGGAAGCTTTTTACTTTTGCAGGAAAGGAGAGGTGTGAGAAGAAGAAGTATGGTGATTAGAGAAAAAAATCTTTTCATTGTAGGGCTCCTTGGTGGTAAATCCTAGATAATTGCTCCATGTTTTCGCAATTATCTTTAACGGATTTGCTATTATAAATCTTCCAGAAACATCTCTCGGGTAATTTCGGTTGGAGACTTTTGAATATTTGAATAATTCTGAGTCTGTTCAAAAAGCTTATTGTCAATGTATTTAAGTGTCAGAGGCTTTTCAAGGCTCATTGTAACTTCGTCATCCTTCCAGATTGCTGCTTGAGGATTAAAAGAGCTTGGCTGGCCGTATTTTTCTGTAAGCTTTGTAAAAATGCTGTAATAATCCATTTTTTCGGGATTTACATTAATGGTGATGATATAAAGTTCGTTAAAGGTGAACTGGAACCAGCAGCGAGTCAAAAAGTTAGAGCCAAGCCCGTGTTCGGCATCTGTTTCAATGAGTGTTTTGCTTGAATTAGGAATAAGAGAAACGTCACGGTCTCCGTGGTAACCAAAATCCGGGTCTTTTACAAGGTTTTCTTTTGTTTCTTCCAGACTCATTCCAAGAGTAATATTTTTATAGCCGTGAGGAAGACTTTCTGCGCTTAAAATTACTAAAACAGCAGAAAAGCTGATGAGAAAAGCGATTTTTTTCTTTAAAGAAATCATACTTAAATTATCGGAAGATAATTATTTTTTTATATTATTTTGTTTGCGGTAGAAGGCAGCAGCTTTCATGAGTTCGGCAGCATCTTTTATGAATACTTTTCCATTTTCTATACGAATCTGGTCATACTGTTCAAAGTCGTAAATTGCCTTAGCCTGATACTGACTTGCAAGACCACACATATTTGCAAGGTCTTTTGGAGTAAACTCTGTTTGCATTGAAAGCTTTGAAAAACCGATTTTAACACGCTGTTTTTCCAGCTGGAGAGAAAGCATATCGAGCATTTTTGCAAGAGGCTCTGTGAGAGTTGCATTATCGAGCTGGCGGTACATAGACCAGAGGCGGTCTGCAAGGGTAGTTGTAAGCTTTGCTACCAGCTGAGGCTGAGTTGCTACCATCTGATTGAAGTTGGAACGGTTGATAACCATAAGTGTACAGTCGCTGTGGGCAAGGGCGTTTGCTGAACGAGGCTTATTTTCAATAAGTGCCATTTCACCAAACATATCGCCTTTTTTAAGTACAGCGAGGGTTACTTCGTTTCCGTTTACAACCTTAGTGATTGAAACTTCACCTCTCTGAATGATAAACATATCTGAACCAGACTGAGCTTCGGAGAATATCATTGTATCTTTTGGATACTGTCGTGAAGGTTCGGCAGTTGGTTCAAAATAAACTGCATGAGTTTTTGGTTTAAGTGCTACAAACTTCTGCTTTGCAAGATCTGCATTTGGGCCTTCCGGTTTTGTTTTCAGATACTGATAGTAAGCAAAAACAGCAACATCAGGGAGGGAGTTCTTTTCATAGAAGCTTGCAACCTTGAAAATCTGTTCATGTGTATCCTGAACTACGGAATGAAGAGTTGCCTTTGTAAGCATTTCGTTCATTACGCGCATTCTGTTAGCAAAAGTTTTGATGATTTTAAGAGCAACCGGAGTATTCTGAGAAATAAGTTCCGGATACTGGTCTTTACGAACGGAAATAGCCATTACATCAGTTGTGGCAATAGCTGTTTCAATCTGGAGATGGTCTGACATGCAGGGTACTACACCAACGAAGTCTCCAGGTCCATACATAGTAGGAGCAAGGCCTGCGCCAGAGGCTTTCATGCACTGAACGTTTCCTTTCTGAATGATATAGAAATGGTCGGTGTTTTCCTTGCCTTCTACGACGAGATATGAACCTTTTCTGAAACTAACAATTTGTAACTGCAGCAAGAGCTTACTCTCCTAAATGTATTCAATATATAAGTATAGATTTACAATCTTTGTTTGTCAATGTATGTTTAATTATCGACATTAATTAAGTTTAGTTAAAGTGAAAAAGTTCATTAAACAAAAATGATTTCAGGTTCGAGATTAAAGCCAAATTTGTCGTGAACGGCTTTTTGGGCTGCCTGAACCAGGGCTTTAATGTCTGCTGCAGTGGCGTTACCGGTGTTTATAATAAAATTACCGTGGAATGGGGCAATCTGGGCTCCACCTATAGAAAGGCCTTTGAGGCCGCATTCATCGATAAGTTTGCCGGAAGGGGCTCCGAAGGCATGGTTATTCTTAAAAACGCTGCCGGCGCTCGGGTATTTGAAATGTCCTTTGTCTACACGTTCGGCTATGTATTTTTTGCAGTCTGCGGCAATTCGGTCGTGGGCTGCTGCGTCGGCGGGTGTGAGATGGAAAGTTGCCTGTGTGAGGTAGAGTTGAGCAGATTGTGAGCCGTCATCAGCGGTGTGGGCCTGGAAGGGAGATTTTTTATAGTCCCAGTCTGAGGCATTAAAAGGCTTTTCAACAAGCTTTGATTTTGGGCCTGTAAAGTCTATATGTGTTGTGGCATAAAGAATATCGCTTACAGAGCGGTCAAAGCAGCGGGCGTTCATATAGACAGCGCCTCCTACAGTTCCAGGAAGGCCAGCAAACTGTTCTGCGCCAGTCAGATTTTTGCGGGTACAGAAGTCTACAAAAGCTGCCATTGGAGTGCCGCATTGGCAGCTTACGAGAACCGCCCCGTCTGGGGTTATTTCGTCCGGGTCATAAAAGATTTCTTTGATTGACTGTGTGTTTATGATTGCGCCTTTGTAAGTTCCGTCCGGATAAACTACGTTGCTTGCTCCGCCTGTCAGAAAAAAAGGGATTTCTGCTGAATATACAGCAGCTATTGTAGATTCAAGTTCTTCTGGATTTTGAGGTGTTATATACAAACGGGCTTTTCCACCGACCTTAAAAGTAGATTTAGGAGCCAGGGCTTCATTTTCGGTATAGGGAATTTTTGCGACTTTTAGCATGGAAGCAAGGAAATCAAACATAATTCTATTATAATGGGAAAAGATTGCTTCGTCACTACGCTCCTCGCAATGACGTTTAATTTTTATGCTTGTTGTTTAAGAGGAGGGAAAACGTTATAATTATTGGATGCTGAAACAAGTTCAGCATGACAAAGTGAGGTAAATTATGGCACTGAGATTATACAATACTATGGGACGAAAAATGGAAGAGTTTAAGCCGCTTGTTGAAGGGCATGCAGGTTTTTACGGCTGTGGTCCTACAGTTTACAATTATGCGCATGTAGGAAATCTTCGTGCTTATGTTTGCTGGGATATTCTTGATAAGACTCTGCAGTTTTTGGGATATGAAGTTAAGCATGTTATGAATATCACAGATGTTGGTCACCTTACTGACGATGGTGACAACGGTGAAGATAAAATGAAGAAATCTGCAGCAGAACGTCATCAGAGTGTTCTTGAGGTTGCAAATTTTTATACTGACGCTTTTATGAAGGATATTGACGCAATGAATATCCGTCATCCGGACGTTATCTGCCGCGCAACAGAACACATTGACGACATGATTGAACTGATTAAAAAGATTGAAGCTCAGGGCCACACTTATATGGCTGGCGGAAATCTTTATTATGATATTTCTACCTTCCCTGATTACGGTAAACTTGCAAACCTCAACCTTGATGAACTTAAGGCAGGGGCTGGTAAACGTAAGGTTGTCGTTATTGATGAAAACAAGCGTAACCCTGGTGACTTTGTTCTCTGGTTTACAAAATCTAAGTTTGAAGATCAGGCTATGACCTGGGATTCTCCTTGGGGCCGTGGTTACCCTGGCTGGCATATTGAATGTTCTGCTATGAGTATGAAGTATCTTGGAAAGCATTTTGATATTCATACAGGTGGTATTGATCACGTACCTGTTCATCATACTAACGAAATTGCTCAGTCGGAAGGTTCTTTTGACGAGGCTGAGCGTGCTAAAGGTCCTTGGGTTGACTACTGGATGCACAATGAGTTCCTTATTCTTGAAGGCGGTAAGATGAGTAAGTCGAGCGGTAACTTTATTACACTGCAGACTTCGCTGCCTCCAGAGCGCGGTTTTTCTCTTAAAGACAAGGGAATTGCTCCGTTGGATTATAGATTCTTCCTTTTGAACGGACACTACAGAAAGCAGCTTGTATTTAGTCTGGAAGCTCTGGAATCTGCTAAGAACGGTCGTGCGGCTTTGAATGCTCGTGTTGCTAAGCTTCTTGCTAAGGCAAATGGCGAAGAAGGGCTTGGACTTACCCGCGAAAACTTTGCTTCTATTCTTGGTAAAATTGATGGTGAAACTGAAAACCTTGCTAAATTCCGAGAAGGCCTTTCAAATGACCTTGCTACCCCGGTTGCTATGGCTGCAATGCAGAAGGAAGCAGCAGGAAAGGGTGGAGTAAAGGCTGCTACTGCACTTGCTGCTATTTTGAAGATGGATAGTGTTTTAAGCCTTGATGTAATTAAGAACGCTTTTGATGTTCTTGATGAGCAGGCTTTACATAGTGGTGCAGCAGTTGCAGGTACTTCTGGAGCAGCTGATGCCCATGCAGGAGACCCCGAAGCAGCAGAAATTGATGCACTTGTAGCAGAAAGAACAGCTGCTAAAAAAGCAAAGGATTTTGCCCGGGCTGATGAAATTCGTAACCAATTAACTGCCCGTGGTGTTATTATTATTGATACACCAACTGGACCAACCTGGAAACGCAGCTAATTCCTGTTAGAAATTTTTGTAACTTTTGGGATATTGAAGTGTTTAGTAATATAGTAGGGAATCAACAGGAAGAAAATGTAGCCTTAAATGCCGCAAATCCGGTTGATTTTAAGAAAATTTATGATGCAACAATGCAGATGCTCTTTAAGGTGTCTTACAGAATTGTAAATGACGAAGAGGCTGCAGAGGATTTGGCTCACGACTCTCTTATTAAAGCGAACGAAAAGGAATTAACCTTTCCTTCGATTAATGATGCTAAATACTGGCTTATTCGGGTTGTTAAGAATGCATCTATAAATTATATAAAACGTAAAGAACGTGAGCGCAAGGCTTACGAAAAGGTCCTTTATGAGGATCATAGAAAAGCGGATACAGGGGAAGTTGACTTACTCAAGAAGGAATCTATGGGTAAGGCAAGGGAAGCTCTGAAAAAACTGCCGGATAACCTGCAGGATGTTCTTATGCTCAGGGAGTATGCAGACCTGAACTATAAGGAAATCGGAAGGATTCTGGGAATTACCGAAGGTAACGTAAAGGTAAGAATTTTCAGAGCGAGGGAACAGCTGGTAAAAATAATAGGAGAAGATAATGTCTTTTTGCCCGAGTAAAGATATTCATTCCGTATACCTCGATGGTGAGCTGCCTGAAAACTACAAGGCTGAATATGAGCTTCATATTTCTCATTGTGAAAAATGCCGTAAAGAACTGGAGCAGTTAAAAGCCCTTCATTCGCTTTTTAAGGCAGATTCTGATTCTCTTAATCTGGACCAGCATTTTATGGACGAAAGCTTTCAGCGTCTGCAGATAAAAATGGCTTACAGCCGTAATGTTGGAAAACTTCCTCAGAAATCTCCGTTCAAGGTTATCAGCTATGTAGCTTCGGGCATTGCTGCTGCGGCTGTACTTGCACTTGTGCTTCCTGTAGGATTTAAAGCAAATAAAGCAGATGCAGCTCAAAATCCTGCTGTATCTTCATTGATTCAATCTGTAAATCCGGTTTCTGCTGTTCCAATTACTGCAGTTTCTGCAAATACAACTTCTGCAAATAATGTAGGCTTTGACAGTGGAAGAAGTATGGTAGTTTCTGGTAATATAAAGGATGTAGTTTTGTCTTCTGAAAAGCAGAGAAAGAACAAATCGTTTGTAAAAAATGTAAACGATGTTGATGTATTAAGACCAGATTTTCAGGACGAAGCAATCAATATAAAAATTACAGTTCCTGGTATGGGTGATTTTCCTATGACTACAGAAATCAACGTTCCAATGGAACTTGTATCAGGCAGATATTAGTGGAATCTTCTGGAAAGTTTAGTTATTCTTTACGAAGGTATCCGGTTGTCCGGGTACTTTCTGTTATTTTTATAATAGGCATAATTCTCGGTTCAATTTATCTTATTGGTTTCAGAACAAAACCAGTTCCAGTAATAGATTCTGTCGTTCCTCCTGTCGGCTCACCGGGGGATCTTGTCGTTATTAATGGAGTAAATTTTGGCAATGTCCGCGATATGGGATATGTAGAAATTGCAGGTTCAAAGCTTACTGCAAGTTCTTATATTTCCTGGGCAGATAATTGCATTAAAATCGTTCTTCCGGCAAATGTTCAGGACGGCTTGCTTGTTGTTGGAACAAAAGAAATGCGTTCAAAACCGGCTCTTTTTGCAAACGAAGTTGATATTCCTGTTCCGGTTCCTGTCGTTCAACAGGTAACAAAACCTGTAATCACAATGCTTTCTGCAGAAAAACTCAGCGTAGGTGAACTTCTTGTAATTTCCGGTAATAATTTTGGAGATTCAAAAAATCAGTCTCAGGTTTTATTTACAATGGATTGTAACAATAAAATCAGCGAGGCAGATTATAAAAATATGGCCATGCTTACAGAAAATATGATTCCTGCAAGCGAAAATGATTTTGATTATGTTTCCTGGTCTAACACAGAAATTACAGTGAGGGTTCCAGATGGAGCTTACAGCGGCGTAGTGATTGTAGATACTGGCCGTGAAAAATCAGATCCCAAAGAGCTTGCAATTAATACAGATGCAGGCCGCAAGGAATATCTGAATAAAAAGATTTATCTGGTTCAGTATACGGCAGATATTGCAGATGTTGTGACAAATGATATTTCTACAATTACTTTACGTTGTCCTGTGCCTTTTTCATGTCCTGCTCAGCCAGAGGTTGAAATTACAGAAACAACACCAGAACCTATTCTGATGAATTACCAGAATAATCTGATTCATCAGATTACAAAAAACAGAAACAATACTCCTAAGAGTGTTTTTAAGCAGACCTTTGTTCTTCCGGTTTTTGAAGTAAGATCAAGTGTTAATCCGGTAAAAATCGGCAGTTATAAAAATACAGAAAAGAATCTTTTGAGTGGGGCATTAAAAGCAGATGTTCTTGTTCCAAGTGATTCAGAGGCTGTAAAAGAGCTTTGTGGAAAAATCATTGGAAAAGAAAAAAATCCATGGAATAAAGCAAAGCTGATATATAATTATATGTGTGCAAACTTTAAGATTCAGGATAAGGTTCGCAAAAATGATTCTGATCCGCTTGATTTGATAAAAAAAGAGAGTGGAGATGCTTTTGATTTTGCAGTAATTTGTACTGCACTTTTGAGAGCTGCAGAAGTACCGGCTTATACAGACAGCGGTGTTCTTGTGAATCAGGATCTTACAAGTCAGTCTCACTGGTGGTGTGAATTCTATATTGATAAGATTGGCTGGATTCCGTGTGATCCGGCTTTGGGTGCAGGTCTGGAATATAAAGAGTGGACTGACAGTGACCTTGTTGATGTAAAGGATTATTATTTTGGTAATATGGATTCACATCATATTATCTTCTCAAGAGGCTGGAGTCAGCTTAAGCCTTTTAGTGCAGATAACAAGATTGTGCAGCAGCCAAGAAGTTTTGCCCTGCAGTCTATCTGGGAAGAGGCAAATAAAGATACGGCAAAATATAGCAGCTACTGGTCTGTGCCGGTGGTGAAGGGTGTTTATTAACGGAGGTTTTTTTATGACAAAGATTTTAAGCGTTGGTGGTTCGATTATTGCTCCGGACAAACCGGATTCAACTTTTTTGAGTGAGTTTGTAACAATGTGTAAGAAGTGGCTTGATGCAGACAAGCAGAATCGTTTGATTCTGGTTGCCGGCGGTGGAGCTCCTGCACGTGTATATCAGAATGGTTTGAAAGAAGTATGTGAAAAGACTGGAGACAGCTTTGACGCAAATGCTGCAGACTGGATTGGCATTATGGCAACAAGACTGAATGCCCAGCTGCTTAAGGCCTGCTTTGGTTCATACTGCAAAAATGATGTAGTTTATAATCCTACTGTTGAAGATTTGAGCTTTGACGGTCAGGTGCTTGTAGCAAGCGGCTGGAAACCAGGATTTTCTACGGATACAGACGCAGTTTATCTTGGCGAAAAGTTTGATGCAAAGACAATTGTAAATCTTTCAAATATTGAAAAGGTTTATACTGATGACCCTAGAAAAAATCCGGATGCTAAACCTCTGGATACAATTTCCTGGGCAGACTTCCGCAAGATGGTTGGTGACGAATGGACTCCTGGAAAGAACTGTCCTTTTGATCCTATTGCTTCAAAGAAGGCAAGCGAGCTTGGTATGAAGGTAATTTGTGCCGGCGGAAAAAATATTCCTAACATCCAGTCAATTCTGGAAGATAAGGAATATTTTGGAACAACTATCGGCTAATAGTTAAAGTTTTCCATATTTACTAAGTTAGCTTCCAGCTTCTGGCCGTACTGAGGGTCTGTTGCCCAGGTGCCGGCTAACTGATAAATAGTTTCAATATATTTTGTTTTATGAACCCAGTTGTAACGAGGATCTACAAGCTCCTTGTTGAGCTGGGTTTCTTCTTTTGTGGCATAGGCCTGCAGGTGCTGAATGTGGGCGCGGACTCCTGTCTGCTCGTCCGGAAAGACTTCGCCGGGATGGTCGGCATCCATGGCGCCAAGGCCGCAGTAGTTGTGGAATTCCGGCTGAACAAGACCGCCGAATCTGAGAAAGCCTGTTTCAAGGCACATCTGGGCAAAGGCTACATCCGAATTGATTCCTTCGGCTGCTGCTTCATCAACATAATACTGGGCAAAGTGAATAATATGTTCGCGGTCTGCTTCCGTGTTGCGGCTTAGAAAATAAGCTGCAAGCTGTTTTGCTGTAAGCTGTCCCTGGTCCAGGATGCGGCGGGAAAGCTGAAGCGGCTGACGGCCCTCTGTGCCGGCTCTTGTTGTGGCACAGGAATTAAAGGTAAAAAGCGCAAAAGCAAGTACGACGCTAAGTTCTAAAACAACTACTGGAAAAAAGATTTTTTTCATATTATTCAATTTATTCATATCTTTATTGTCGGAAAATCAAAAAAAATCTGAAATTCGGCAACTTTTTTTCAAAAACTTTTCCTTTTTTGGCATATCAAAGCAATATTATACATAGAGGATTTGTTTATGGAAAAGATTAAGCCGGATGTCCGGGAGAAGGCGCTGGAGCATGGGTTTTCATTTTTGTTTGATGAAGAGCTGGTCATGCTGATTCTGGGCTCGGGGACAAGGCAGATGCCGGTTGAGCTTATGGCCGAAAAAATTATGGATGTGCTTTATGATTATGATGCGGAAGAAGTGGTTGAAAATCTTTTGCAGTTGAAGGGAGTAGGGCTTGGCAAGGCTCTGGCGGTTGCAGCTGCTCTGGAATTGGGGAGAAGGCGGAGCTGTCATTTACGGGCCCCGATAAAGTCTCCCTGTGATATTGTTCCCTTTGTTAAAAATTATGCGGTTTGCGATAAGGAGCATTTTCTGCTGGTTACCCTCAACGGCGGGCACGAAATTATTCAGATTCATGTGATTACGGTGGGAACTCTTAACAGAACGCTGATTCATCCGCGGGAAGTTTTTTCGGTGGCGATGAAGGATAATGCTGCGGCCATAATTGTGAGCCATAACCACCCCTCGGGAAATTGTCAGCCTTCGGAGGAGGATATTGAGGTGACGGAAACTTTGCGTAAGGTGTCGGTGATTATGGGCATTGAGCTGCTCGATCATGTGATTGTGAGCCGGGAATCTTATTTCAGTTTTCTGGAGAATAAAATACTGAGTCCTGCTAAGAGGGGGCAGGCTGCTCAGACGGCATAATTTTTTCTTGTTAAAAAGCTTTGTTTTTATTAAATTATAAGTATGAAACTTTATTCTCATGCACAGTTGATTAAAACAACCTTGATTTGTGTTGTAGCGGCAGTGCTTTTAACTGCGGCTATTTTTGTTAATATATCTAAGAAAAAGACTTCGTCTGATGTACAGGATGTAAGTGCAGCCACAGATGAGGCTGAGGCAGTAAAGACTGCTGCCCCTGCTGTAAGTTCGGTTGATGAGTCGGCGGCTTTTCTGGAGCAGAATCCGGCTTCTATAATCAGTGTGGCAGGCAGTACTTCGTCCGGCTACACTCAGGAAGAAGCTCAGAATATAAACGTTTATGCCCTCTGCAACGAAGCGGTTGTGAACATCAATACTCAGGTTACTGCCTACGACTGGTTCCTTCAGCCTTATGTTCAGGATGGTGGCAGCGGTTCCGGTTCTATTATCGATAAGCGTGGTTACATTCTTACAAACGTTCATGTAATTGCAGATGCCACAAAAATTTATGTTTCTCTTTTTGATGGAACCCAGTATGAGGCCGAGGTTGTGGGAACTGATTTAGACAGCGACCTTGCAGTTATTAAGTTTACTCCGCCGGCCGGTATGGAATTGAAGACTATTGCCTTTGGCGATTCTTCGGCCCTCAAGGTTGGGCAGCGGGTTATCGCAATCGGTAACCCATTCGGTTTGGAACGTACTATGACAACGGGTATTGTTTCCGGACTTGGCCGTCCTATTCAGAATTCTAATAACAGAATTATCCGCGATATGGTTCAGACTGATGCGGCAATTAACCCCGGTAACTCGGGGGGTCCTCTGCTTGACACAAACGGCAAGATGATTGGTATTAACACTATGATTCAGTCCAGCTCTGGAAGCTCTGCAGGCGTTGGTTTTGCGGTGCCTTCTACAACTGCTGTTCGTGTTGTTGCTGATCTGATTAAATACGGAAAGGTTCACCGCGGTACAATTGATGCAACTGTAATTCAGCTCAGCCGCAGAATTGCCCAGTATGCAGGGCTTGATATTGCTTCTGGAGTTTTGATTTCAGAAGTTGCGCGAGGTGGAAACGCTGAAGCGGCAGGTCTGAAAGGTGGAACTGAGGCTGCCTATTACGGTTCCCGCCGTGATATTATTTACATTGGCGGCGATGTTATTACCCAGATTGATAATATTGCGGTAACCTCTCTGGCTGATTTTTATTCTGCTCTGGAGAGTAAGAAGGCCGGAGATGTGGTAACGGTGGTTGTGCGCCGTAACCGTAAGAATGTTACATTAAAGATTAAACTGGTGGAGAGCTGATGAGAAAATTTGAAGTAGTGTCACCTTTTCAGCCAAGCGGGGATCAGGGGCAGGCAATTGAAAAGCTTAGTGAAGGCTTTCTTCGCGGCGATAAATTTCAGACTCTCAAGGGTGTAACCGGTTCCGGAAAAACCTTTACTATGGCAAAAATCATAGAGAAGGTGCAGAGGCCTACTCTTATAATCAGCCATAACAAAACCCTTTCGGCCCAGCTTTACCGCGAGTTCAAATCTTTCTTCCCTAATAATGCTGTAGAATATTTTGTCTCATATTACGACTATTACCAGCCGGAAGCCTATGTTGCGGCTCGCGACCTTTATATCGAAAAGGACTGCGACATCAACCGTGAAATAGACCAGATGCGTCTTAAGGCAACTTACAGTCTTATGGAGAGACGCGACGTTATTGTAGTTGCCACTGTTTCCTGTATTTACGGTTTGGGTATGCCTGATGTTTACAAGGGTATGCGCGTTCATGTAGAGGTTGGGCAGACTCTGGACATCAAAAAGTTTGCCAATTCCTTGATTTCCATGCAGTACAGTCGAAATGACAATGTGCTGGAACGTGGTAACTTTCGCATTAAGGGTGATGTAATTGAAGTTTTTCCGCCTTACATGGAAACCGACGAAGGCTATCGTATTCTGCTGGATTGGGATCAGGTTGTTCATATTCAGCGTTTTGATGTAATGAATCATTCTGCAACCGGCGAGCTTGACGAAACTGTTTTTTATCCGGCAAAGCACTTTGTTGCAACTCATGATCAGCTTCTGACTGCAACCGACAGAATCCAGAAGGAAATGGAAGAACGTGTTGAAGAACTTCGTGCTGCCGGAAAAATGCTGGAAGCAGAACGTCTTAAAACCCGTACAACTTATGATATAGAAATGCTTAAGGAAATGGGAACATGCCCGGGCATTGAAAACTATTCGGCTCCGATTGCGGGGCGGGCTCCGGGTGAACCTCCGGCAACTTTGCTTCATTATTTTCCTGATGATTTTCTCTGCATGATAGATGAGGCCCATGTTTCTGTTCCACAGATAGGGGCTATGTATGAAGGCGACCGCAGCCGTAAACAGAATCTTATTGATTTTGGTTTCCGCCTTCCTTCTGCCGCCGATAACCGCCCTCTTAAAAAGGCTGAGTTTGATGCAAAAATGAATCAGATAATTTATGTAACAGCAACGCCTCGACCAGAAGAAATTAAGCAGAGCACACAGGTTGTGGAGCAGCTGATTCGTCCGACCGGACTTCTGGACCCTATTGTGGAAATCAGGCCGAGCGAAGGGCAGATGGAAGACATTTACAAGGAAGTTCGCGAGCGAATTGACCGCCACGAACGCAGCCTGATTTTGACCTTGACTAAAAAAATGGCCGAAGACCTTACCGACTACCTGACCGAGCTCAAGCTTAAGGTAAAATACATTCACTCAGAAATCGATACCTTTGAGCGCGTTGAGATTTTGAAGAGCCTGCGTGCAGGTGAGATTGATGTGCTTATTGGAATCAACCTGCTGCGAGAAGGAATCGACCTGCCGGAAGTAAGCTTTATCGCAATTCTTGATGCTGACAAAATCGGATTTTTACGTTCGGAAACTTCGCTGATTCAGATAATCGGTCGTGCAGCCCGCAACGCCGAGGGTAAGGTTGTGATGTACGCCGACCACATGAGCCCTGCAATGGAGGCTGCTGTAAAAGAAACAAAGCACCGCCGCGAGGTTCAGGAAGCCTACAACAAAGAACACGGTATTACGCCTAAGACAATTTCAAAAGCAGTTGAAGATATCCTCGAGCACGAAAAAGCTGATGCAGAAGCAGATGCCGCAATGGAGCTTGAGGTTCTGAAAAACAAGGCAAATCTCTTTAATCCTAAAGACCGCAAAAAGCTCATCAAAGCCCTCACAGAAGAAATGACTGCCTGTGCTGACAGAATGGAATATGAGCAGGCCGCTGCCATTCGCGACCAGATACGGGAAATCGAAGCCCAGTATGGGAAGTGATGAAATGGGAAGTAATGGATTGCCACGTCGCCCTGCGGGCTCCTCGCAATGACGACGGGTGATGCTTCCGTCATTGCGAGCGCAGCGAAGCAATCTATTTATATTCTAGCCACTCCATCGCCGGTTTCGCAAACGAAGAAGCCTGCTTTGTAGCCGATTGCTTTCTCGTAGGCGGACTGAACGTTTTCGATGAAGGTGTCGAGCTTGTCTTTGTGAACGAGTGCAATTGCGCAGCCGCCGAAACCGGCTCCGGTCATGCGGGCGCCGAGGCAGCCTTCCTGTTTTTGAGAGGTTTCGGCCAGGGTGTCCAGCTCTATTCCTGTTACTTCGTAATCTTCTTTGAGGGACTTGTGGCTGGCGTTGAGAAGGCGGCCGAGTTCTTCGAGATTGCCAGCCTTAAGTGTTGCAGCCGCATCTATTACCCGCTGGTTTTCTGCAATGCAGTGGCGGGCGCGCTTGTTGAGAATCGGGTCTTCGACAAGGGCGCTGTATTTCTCCCAGTCTGCCGGAGTAAGCTGGCAGAGGGCGTTAATCTTCACTCCGTTATTCTGCAGGATTTTCAGAGCTTCTTCGCACTGACCGCGGCGTTCGTTGTATTTTGAATCAGCTAATTTTCGAACCTTATTTGTGTTCATAACAACAAAGCGGTAGTCGCCAAGGTCGAGGGGAACATACTCATATTCAAGGGTATTGCAGTCCAGCAGCTCTGCGTGATTTTTCTTTCCGGTCGCAATAATGAACTGATCCATGATTCCGCACTTTACGTTCATAAAATTGTGTTCGCTCATCTGGCCGAGCTTTGCAATTTCTATGCGGTTCAGGTCGAAGCCGAAAGTGTCTATAACTGCATAGGCAAAACCGCACTCAAGAGCAGATGACGAAGAAATGCCGCCGCCGGCCGGAATATTTGAAGCCATGAGAATTTCAAAACCGCAGTCGAACTTAAAACCGCGTTCTTTGAGCTGGGAAAGAATTCCGTTCAGATAGTTTGCATAATCATTTGCCTTGTCATAAACAAAGGTCTGCTTTACGTCGAACTCGTAGCTGCCAGGGAAGCGGGCGTCATTGTAAAGAATCTTTGTGTCGCTGCGCTTGCGGATTGCAATGTAAAGATAGCGGTTGATGCTGGCCGGGAAAACCTTGCCGCCGTTGTAGTCTATGTGCTCGCCGATAATATTTATGCGGGCAGGAGAAGAGTAGAGGCGAATAGATGCCTCTTCGCCGCCGTACATTTTGAGAAAGGCTTCCTTGAGTTCTTGAGGCGTATATTCTTTTGAAGTTAAATTTTCTGACATGATTTTCTCCTACAGTTTCGCAATAAATCTTTCAAAGGCGGCTAAGCCTGCTTCATTGCATTTGTAAACTCCGGCATGCTCCAGAACCTTGCTGAAAACTATTCCGGTTTCTTTTTTGAGTATCTCGATTATAGAGTCTTCTGCCAATCCGGCAAATGAACTATATTTTTCTTTGAGTTCGTCCAGCCAGTCTGCATGCTTGCTCAGAGCTTCGTCTGCGCGGATGTCGCGGCCAGCCATTATCGAATCAGCCAGATCCTTGAACTCTGTCTTTAAGCGGCCAGGTAAAATTGCAAGACCCATTACTTCAATCAAACCGATATTTTCCTTTTTGATATGATGAAGTTCTGCGTGCGGGTGGTAGACTCCAAGCGGATGTTCGGCAGTTGTGATGTTATTGCGGAGAACTAAATCCATTTCGTAAAGGTCGCCGCGGCGGCGGGCAATAGGATTTAAGGTATTGTGTTTTTCGCCGTCTGTCTCTGCGAAGATAAAAGCGGCTTCGTCTGTGTAAGTACGCCAGGCCTGAAGAACATGGTCTGCAAGTTCCACGATACGGTTCTTGTCTGCACTCTTTATGCGCAGAACAGACATAGGCCATTTTACGATTCCGGCTTCTACATCTTCAAAGCCCGGAATTGAAACTTCTTTCAAAATCGGAGCCTTTGCCATTGGGAACTCATAGGCACCACCCTGGAAGTGATCGTGAGTTAAAATTGAACCTCCTACAATTGGAAGGTCTGCATTGCTGCCTAAAGTGTAGTGAGGGAACTTTGTGACAAAATCAAGAAGGCGTTCAAAGGTCTTTCTTGAAATGCACATAGGTGAGTGTTCCTGATTAAAAACTATACAGTGCTCGTTATAGTAAACGTATGGAGAATACTGGAAGCCCCAGTCCTCACCTGCGAGCTTCAGAGGAATAATTCTGTGGTTGCCGCGGGCAGGATGATTTGCACGACCTGCATAGCCTTCGTTTTCCTTACAGAGCAGACAGCTGGGGTAGCCGACAGTTTTTGCATTCTTTGCGGCGGCAATTGCCTTTGGATCTTTTTCCGGCTTTGAAAGATTTATGGTTATGTCCATGTCGCCGTATTCGGTCTTGCTGATCCACTTTACATCGCGGCAGATTCTGTAGCGGCGGATGTAGTCTGTGTCCTGGCTGAATTTATAAAACCAGTCTGTTGCTTCCTTTGGAGATTTTTCGTAGAGGGCGCTGAACTTTGCCCTGATGTTAGAGGGACGGTCTACGAGAATTGCCATCAGCTTTGCATCAAAAAGGTCCCGGTAAACGACACTGTCTCCGCCGGTCAGATTTTTTTCTCCTGCATAGTCGAGAATGCCCTTGAGAATATCTTCCAGATCCGAAACTTCAACCTCTGGAAGGGCAGAAGCCTGCTCAGCGTTTTCAAAGCCATCAAGAGCCAGCGCTGCCAGCAGCTGATTCTTTACAAAAATCAAATCATCCTTTTGAATGAGTTCTGTTTTTAAGCCATAAGCGGCCAGTCTGTTAATGTTATCAAAAATGGTCATGATACCTCACTGTCATGCTGAACTTGTTTCAGCATCTTGTTATAGATCCCGAATCAAGTTCGGGATGACAATTTGTTAAATTATATTTTCCTTAAAATAAATATCTATAGGCATATCAATTCTTGAAGGAACTTCCTGATGCAGCATTACAGACTCATAGAGTTTGTGAACTGCTTCGGAGCCCTGCTGCTCCGGCCTCTGACCAATAATGCAGTCTATTGTTCCGTCGAGAAGTCCGGCTTTATTCTGTTCAACCAGGTCATAACCGATTACGGTAACCCGGCTTTTTAAGCCCTGGTCTGCAATAAAATATGACATAAAGTTTACTTCGGCATGAGGCACGAAAATACCTTTTATATCATTATGTTTTTCAAATAAACCCTTCATAAAGCTGTAAAAGCCGGAATCAGAAAAGTCTGTATAAAGTTCGTCGAGTACGGTAGAGTTTCCATCTCTCTGAATAAAATCTGTAAAGCCCCTGATTCTTTCCCTGAGGTTATAGCCCGACGGATACATTCTGATGCAGGCAAACTTTCCGCTGCCCTGGAACATCCTCATGATTCTTCCGGCACAGTAACCGCCCTTATAAGGATTCTGTGCAATAGTAAGCAGAGGCTGAGTTGTTCCGAGCGGAGTATCAATGAAAACAAAAGGCTTGTCACCAAGCATTGAAATTATTTCCATATGTTCATCCGGAGCAACCGGAGCAGTAATCAGAGCATCAATTGATTCTTCAGAAGAATTAAAAAACTGGCGGCTTTTTTCTACTGCATCTCCGCCAATCATACGGTCAAAGGAAATCAGTTTGAGCTTTATATTAAAGGGTTTAAGCTGTTCTACCCCTTGATTCATTCCATCAAAAAGAGCTCTGTAATAGTCGCAGCCGCTTTCGAGGGTAGGCAGAAGAACTCCAATAACAAACGGTTTGTTGCTTTTAAGCTGACTGGCAATAGGGTTAGGCTGATAACCATACTCGTCTATAATAGACTGAATGAGTTGTTTTGTTTTTTCTGATACACCCTTTCGATTGTGAAGAACTCTGTCTACGGTACCAATCGAAACGTGTGCATGTTCTGCAATTTCAGCTAAAGTCATATAAAAAGCTTACTCCGTGTTCGTACACGCTATACGATAACAGAACTTTCCGGAAAATGCAAATATTTTGTTAAAAAATACAGGAATTTACTGAATTTTCGCAAAAAAAGTTTGACAACTGCTATTTTCAGGGTTATAAATGAATTAGAGCGTTATCGTACACGATAACGACAGGAGGAAAAAAACATGAAAAAACTGATTTTGGCTTCACTCTTTGCAGTAACAGCAATGAGTATGCTTTCTGCTGCCCCAAAGGCAAAAGCAAAGAAAGTTCTTAACAAAGACAAACCGCTTGTATTCTTTAACCGTCAGCCATCTGATCCAACAACAGGAGCTATTGATACTTCTGCAATCAAATGGAATGACAAAACTTACTATGTAGGTTTTGATGCAGCAGGTGGTGGAGCAGTACAGGGAAAACTTATTACTGACTTCCTTGCAAGTGCTGATCCTGCAAAAATCGACCGCAATGGTGATGGAACAATCGGATATGTTCTTTGTATTGGAGACGTTGGACACAATGACTCTAAAGCTCGTACAGAAGGTATTCGTAAGGCACTTGGAACCTGGAATGGTTCTACAGACCCAACAGTAAAGAAGGAAGGTTCTGTAACAGTTGGTGGAAAGAAGTTCAAGGTTGTTGAGCTTGAAGGTAAAGCTATGACTGGTACAGACGGTTCTACATGGAATGCAAATGCTGCTACAGAAGCTATGGGTGGATGGGCAACAAAGTTCGGAAAAGCTATTGATATGGTTGTTTCTAACAACGACGGTATGGCTATGGGATGTCTCCAGGCTTCTAACTATCCTGCTGGTGTTCCAATTTTCGGATACGATGCTAACGCAGATGCTGTAGAAGCAATTGGTGCAGGAAAACTCTTCGGAACAGTTTCACAGAACGTAGATGCACAGGCTGCAGGTACTCTTCAGGTTATCCGCAACCTCCTCGATGGTCTTACAGGTGCAGATGTATATACAAAAGGTTTCTCAGTACCAGATCAGTACGGAAATAAGATTACTCCAGAAGTTCAGTACAAGGCTGACCAGCGCGGACTTTTCGCTCTTAACGGACCTGTTGATCCATCTAACTGGAAATCATATACAGAAGGTAACCGCGATGCTGGAATCAAGAAGACAAATGCTCCTAAGAAGAAGGTTCTTCTTACAATCTACAACTCAGCAGATAACTTCCTTTCATCAAGCTATCTTCCTGCTTTGAGATACTATGCTCCACTTATGGGTATTGATCTTACTGTAGTACAGGGTGATGGTCAGTCAGAAGCAAGCTGTCTCGACAAGTTTACAAACCTTAAGAACTTTGATGCTTTTGCTGTAAACATGGTTAAGACAAACTCTGCTGCAGACTATACAGACAAGCTTAAGTACTAAAAAACTCGCCTGAAGTTCAGGCTTACGGGGGTGCCTGAAGGTAAACGTCACATTAGCCCAGCATGACGATACTTTCGGACACCCTTTTTTGTTATGTTTATTAAAAAATCTGCAGTATAATGGAATTATTATGAGTGATACAGTACTTGAAATAAAGAATCTCTCTAAATCATTTGCGAAAAATACTGTACTTAACGGTATCAATCTCTCTATTAAAAAAGGTTCTGTAATGGGACTGATGGGAGAAAACGGTGCCGGTAAATCTACAATGATGAAATGTCTCTTTGGTATTTACGCAAAGGATGAAGGACAGCTTTCTCTTCAGGGAAAGCCTATTGATTTTAAGAGTCCTAAAGAGGCTCTCGAAAATGGTATTGCAATGGTTCATCAGGAATTGAACCAGTGTCTGGATAGAACTGTTACAGACAATCTTTTTCTTGGCCGCTACCCGACAAAGTTCGGAGTTATTGATGAGGCAAAAATGGAAAAAGAGGCTAACAGACTTTTTGCTTCCCTCAACATGAATATCAACTGTAAAACAGTTATGAGGACAATGTCTGTTTCTCAGCGTCAGATGGTAGAAATTGCAAAGGCAGTTTCTTACGATGCAAAGCTGATTGTTCTTGACGAGCCTACTTCTTCTCTGACAGAAAACGAAATCAAAAAATTATTTTCCATTGTAAATGACTTAAAGGCAAAGGGAGTTTCCTTTGTTTATATTTCACACAAGATGGATGAAATTTTCGAAATCTGTGATGAAGTTTCTGTGCTTCGTGACGGAAACATGGTTTTAACAAAAGCCATTAATGATACGAATATGAACGAGCTTATCTCGGCCATGGTTGGACGTTCTCTGGATAAGCGTTTCCCGGATGTTGATAATGCGCCGGGTGATATATATTTTGAAGTTAAAAATCTTACAACAAAATTTGAACCGATTCTTGAAGATATTTCCTTCTCTGTACGCAAGGGAGAAATCTTCGGGCTTTACGGCCTGGTAGGTGCTGGCCGCAGTGAGCTTCTGGAATCTCTCTTTGGTGTACGAACTATTGCTTCGGGCGAAATGCTTCTGGATGGAAAGCCTCTCCGCTTTACAAGCAGTAAGGATGCAATGGCTCATAACTTTGCCCTTGTTACCGAAGAGCGAAAGCTGAACGGAATGTTTGGTAAAGATACCATCAAATACAATACTGTAATTACAAATCTTGAGCAGTATAAAACTCATGGTATTCTTTCAGAAAGAAAGATGGCTGATGCTGCAACCCGCGAAGTTGCCATTATGCATACAAAATGTACTTCAATAGAAGAAAACATTTCGGCACTTTCCGGAGGAAACCAGCAGAAGGTTATCATTGGAAAATGGCTGGAGCGTAAGCCTGATGTTTTCCTTATGGATGAACCGACACGCGGTATTGACGTTGGTGCAAAATACGAAATCTACCAGCTGATTATCAAAATGGCAAAAGAAGGTAAAACCATCATTGTAGTTTCCAGCGAAATGCCGGAAATTCTTGGAATTACAAACCGCATTGCCGTTATGTCAAATCACAGACTGGCAGGAATTGTAAATACAAAAGAAACTAATCAGGAAGAGCTTTTGCGCCTTTCCGCTAAATATCTATAGGAGATAATATATGGCAGATTTTAATACAGAGATAGAAAAATTAGAGGCAGAAAGCCTTAAACAACTTGAAGCAGATATTGCTTCAAAAAGCGTAAAGCCTCTTGAAGAAAATGAGGTCTTAAAAAAATATCAGGAGAAGCTTGCAGAACTGAGAGCTGATTCTTCAAAAAAAGCAGAAGCTTCGGCCCTTGCAAAAAAAGCGGTTGCTTTTGCGAATATTCTTTCTGAGGCTTATATCAGGCAGGTAAACGAAGAAGAGTCTGCAAAGGAAAAAGAAATCCGGGAAAAATATGCGGCCCGCCTTCTCGAAATAAAGGGAGCTACTGCAGCCCGCGTTGCCCAGCTTTCTAAAAAAGAAGAAATTAATGTTGCAAAGTACGAAGGAAACTCTGCTCTCTTTGATGCAAAGAATAAGTTCCAGAATGAAGTTGCAAAATGCCGCAGTACAAAAAATCAGGCCTATATTGATCATGTAATGTTTAACCGTGCCCTCCGCGACGGCCGAACAAACTTCAAAGAAAACATGACAATGAACTGGAAAAATTACATCAATAATTTCAAGATGTCAAAGTTCATGCTGGACAACGGTCTCTATATTGCAATTCTTGTTTTCTTTATTGTCTGTGTAATTATTGCACCTCTTATGGGAAACGGAGCTCTTCTTTCGCTTCCAAATATTCTTACAATTCTTGAGCAGTCTTCAACCCGTATGTTCTACGCACTTGGTGTTGCCGGCCTGATTCTTATTGCCGGTACCGACCTTAGTGTCTGCCGAATGGTTGCTCTTGGCGCGGTAACAACCGGTTTGATTCTGCACCCTTCAAAGAACATTGTTTCTTTCTTTGGAATGGAACCTTGGGATTTTACAGGTCTTCCTATGGGACTGCGCCTTGTAATGGCACTCTTCCTTTCAATCTCTCTTTGTGTACTGTTCTCCAGCTTCTCTGGCTTCTTCTCTGCAAAGTTTAAGATTCATCCATTTATTTCAACTCTTTCTGCCCAGCTGATTATTTACGGACTTCTCTTCTTTGGAACAAGTGGTACTCCGGTTGGTTCTATTGATCCTGGAATTAAGGATTTGATTGGTGGACGCTGGATTCTTTTTGAGTTCGACGGAGATTTAATAACCTTCCCTAAGCTGATTATACCTGCGGTCATAGCGATTTTTGTTGCCTGGTTTATCTGGAACAAAACAACCTTTGGAAAAAATATGTATGCAGTTGGTGGCAATGCCGAAGCGGCTGCAGTAAGTGGTATTAACGTATTTGGCGTTACAATGGGCATCTTTATTATGGCAGGTATCTTCTATGGCTGCGGTGCCTTCCTTGAAGCCTTCCGTGCAAATGCAAGTGCCGGAACCGGTCAGGGCTTTGAGCTTGATGCTATTGCTGCTTGTGTAGTTGGAGGTATTTCTTTCAACGGAGGTATTGGTAGAATTCGTGGAGCTGTTATTGGTGTAATCATCTTTACAGGTCTTACTTACTGTCTTACCTTCCTTGGAATTGATACAAACCTTCAGTTCGTTTTCAAGGGGCTGATTTTGATTGCGGCTGTTGCCCTTGATAGCGTTAAGTATTTGAAGCGCAAGTAATGGATAAGTAATAGGAAAAAAGTCCTCCTTGTAAATTTTTTTGGCCTGTGGTAGCTTGTGATATAGATGAGCTGCCTCAGGCCTTTTTTTTATAAATTCAAGATTTGACGATTGACTTTTTTTATAAATTTGTATATTCTTTCTAAACTATTGTAATTTGCGTGGGAAATTTGTTTTTATATAAGGAAGGATAAAGAAAATGTCTAGAATGTGTGATGTTTGCGGAAAGGGCGTTATGTCTGGTAATAAAGTAAGTAAGTCTATGAACCATACTCGCAGAACATGGAGACCAAACCTTCACAGTGTAAAGGCTGTTCTTCCTAACGGAACAGTTAGAACAATTAAGGTTTGCTCAAGCTGTCTTAGCAGCGGTTACGTTGAGAAGAAAGTAAGAGTTCCAAAGACTGCAGAAGTAGCTCAGAACTAAGGTTACCTTTGAACCGCGAAAACCCCGTTGGATTGACCGACGGGGTTATTTTTTTTGTGGTTTCGATACGGCCTTCGGCCTACTCAACCACCGTTGATAACGAAAGACCGTCGTAGGCCGGGAGAATAGATGAGGCAGATTCGAGGCCCGGGAACTCGGCGCGGTGTTCTGTAAGATAGGCAGCAGTTTCTTCATGAGAACTGTTGTGGGTAAGGTGGGTAAACCAGATGTGTTCTGCCCCGATTTTTGAAGAAGCTTCAAGTGCCTGTAAAAAGTTGAAGTGGGTTGAATGTTCTTTTATACGGAGCCCGTCTATTACAAGGTGAGTAAGGCGTCCCTTGTCGCTTGCTGAGGCAGTGTCACGAATCAGCTGAATGGACTGGTCGCTTATAAAGTTGCAGTCGGTAAGGTAGGCAATGGAGTTGATTGTGGCAGTCGCGTCAGCCCCTGTCTTTTTTTCTGTAAGTACCCAGCCGGTTGTTTCGAGAGAGCCATGCATCATTGGAATAGGTGTGATGGTGGTATTGCCGATTGTCAGAAGCTGACCCGCCTGAACTTCATGCAGGCTGATTTTTGCATGACCGCCGCCTTCTGCGTGCTCGCTGAAGAGGTAACCGAAGCAGTGGCGGAGATGCTCTGCGGCAGAGTGATTTGTATAGATTGGAATCGGCGGCTTGTCGTATTTTTCGTTCTGAGGATTTTCCGGCTTTTTAGACATGATGCAGGAGAAATTGCGCAGGTCATCAATTCCAAATAAATGGTCTGCATGACTGTGGGTTAGAAGAACTGTGTCTATTTCGCGGATGTTTTCCCGCAGGGCCTGAGTGCGGAAATCAGGTCCAATATCAATTAGTATATGTTTGTTATCTTCTGTCTGAATGTATACAGAACTTCGCAGGCGCTTGTCGCGTGGGTCTGTAGATTTGCATACAGCGCAGTCGCAGGCGATGACTGGAACTCCATGGCTGGTGCCGGTTCCTAAGAAGGTTATTTTCATAGGGATAGTATATCAGATTGTAGTATTGATTGCCACGTCGCTTCGCTCCTCGCAATGACGGAATCATACTAATTTACAGTTTCTTTGTTTTAGATTAAAATAGCGACTGTGGATTTTAAGACGAATAATATTATAGAAGAATATTTGACAGAACAGCTTGATGTTTTTACAACGGACGATTTTTATAAACATCTTAAAGCTCATGGTGCAAAAGTTACAAAGGCAGATGCCTCAGAAATTCTTCACGTTTCAGAATATGTTTTTTCTCTTGTAAATAATGAGTTTGTTACAAAGGCAGGCGTTTTTACCGGCCGCTGGTTCAGCTTTAAGCCAAGCCGCGAAGAGGTAGAAAAAGGTTATATCATAATTGGTCACCGCTGCATGCCTTTTGTAAATACCGAAGTGCCACCGGATGGCATTTCCATTATGTCTGAAGGAAAGATTATAGAAAGCGAAGCTCATACATTTACAATGAATCTTGCAATGGACACCTTTGCTCTTTACGGCGAGGGCTACATCCTTCCATATATTTTTAATGATAAAAACAATACTTCCCTGCCTTTGAGTTCGGTTCAGTATTCTATGCCTCAGGAAATTACACTTACTGCCTGGCCTCTTGGTAAAATCAGCGGGGCTGAGGATTTTAAATACGGCGACAGAATTTTGTGCCGTGTGCTCAGCTGGAGCGATGGGGTTGTTGAAATGAGGGCGCAGCCGAGCGGGCTTTCAGAATTTGTTATTTCTGATGAAGCTGTTCAGCGCGAGGAATGGTACACACATTTTGAAAACGGTCTGCTCGAAAGCTTTGACCGTCATGGGCCTGCCTCTTCAATTGAAGAGCAGCTTTCATTTTTGTTTCTTGAAAATCAGGAAGAGCTTTGTACCCGTTGCTGTGGTTCTACAGAAGAGTTTCTTGCTCATACAACAAAAATTGGCTTTGAGCCTTACGGTGTAGAATCGCGAATCTGGAGAAAGGGTGAATCAGTTCCTTATACAGGAAAGTGGAACGGGCTTGATTTAGACCGTGGAATGCTTTTGACAGACATGGCCCTGACTCTTACTCCAAAGGTTATAGATGCAATTCTTGAAGACCGTATTTACGATAAACGGCGCGGAAAAAAAGATGTCGCAGATGATTTTGAAGATGTCATCCAGAAAATCTTCCCGAATATGGCAATGATTTCTTCTGCTGAGCGTCGGCTTGTATTATTGAATATAGAAAAGCGTAATGATATACTTGAGAAGATGTATAATCAGTTTTCTGATTATCCGATTGCCGATTTGCGTAAAAGAATTCTTGGGCTGTTTACAAGAGTAAGCGAATTGTTTTGCGAGATTGGCGGTTCGGGCGTTGCGGCTGATAATTTTCCTCAGCAGGAACTGGTTATTCTTTCACAGTTATACAGCCATGCGGTTCGTTTACTGGAAGAGGTTGAAAATGTTTATATGAGGCCTCAATTTCCAACAGAAGATGTTTCTCTTTCGCTCGAAGGAATGGAAGAAACATTTGAGGATATAAGCGGAACACTTTTTTCAGCTTTGGAATGTAATCGCTTTAAAGGTTTTGAAATAGTAAAATAGGTGAAAAAGGGAGATAAAAAATTATGGAAAACGAAGTAGAAGTAGACTTGGCACAGCTTATTCACAGAGGCGGAGTTTTTAAAAACGTAGAAGGAAATACACCTCAGGAAATTTATGCTAAAGTTTGCAAGATGATTGATTTGCCTGATGGAATGACTTCTGAAACTGTATATAATGCTTTATGTGATCGTGAAGCAGTTTTGAGTACTGCTGTAGGAAACGGAATTGCACTTCCACATGCCCGCGCTCCAATTATGCGAGATGCAAGCGAGCAGCGTATTTGTGTAGTTTACCTTAAAAATCCTATTGATATGAAAGCGCCAGATGAGCGCGAAGTATTTGTTATGTTCATCCTGCTTGCCCACAATTCGCAGATACATCTTAAGGTTCTTTCTTCTCTTGCTGCTCTTTTCAGAGATTCTAAATTCAAGAAGGCTCTTGAGCTTCGTTCAGACGAGGCTACACTTTCTTCAATTATTAAAGAATTGGATTAAACCAGATTATTTTTTTGAAAATAATATATAAATTGTAAGGCAACCGATTGCCTTACTGAACAGGAGTTATAAACTATGAACAAGAAAGGTGTTGAGGCAGTTGCACTTTCAATCCGCAGCTTGTCTATGGACGCAATTCAGAAGGCAAATTCTGGTCACCCAGGACTTCCACTCGGAGCAGCTGAGGCTGCAGCAGTATTGTATGGCGAAGTAATGAAGCACAATCCTGCAAATTCAAAATGGGCAGACAGAGACCGTTTTGTACTTTCAGCAGGACATGGTTCTATGCTTCTTTACTCTATCCTTCATCTTGCAGGATACAAGGTAAGTCTTGACGATATTAAGAACTTCCGTCAGGTTGGTTCTAAGTGTCCTGGTCACCCGGAATATGGTGAAACTGATGGTGTTGAATGTACTGGTGGTCCACTCGGACAGGGCGTTTCAATGGCTGTTGGTATGGCTATTGCTGAACAGATGCTCGCTGCAAAATTCAACACAAAGGGTCACAAGATTGTAGACCACTACACATACTCTCTTGTAGGAGAAGGATGTCTTCAGGAAGGTGTTGCTTCTGAAGCTTCTTCTCTCGCTGGTAATCTTAAGCTTGGTAAACTCATCGTATTCTACGATCAGAATAAGATTTCTATTGATGGTAATACTGATATTACTTTCACTGATAATATTGCAGCCCGCTACAAGGCTTATGGCTGGCAGGTTCTTAAAGGAAGCATGTATGATGTTGAAGGCATCGTAGAGCTCGTAAAAGAAGCTAAGAAGTGCAAGGATCAGCCAACTTTGATTATGCTCAAGTCTGTAATCGGTAAGGGTGCTCCAAAGCAGGGAACTGCTGATGTTCACGGTGCTCCACTTGGTGCAGAAGGAATTATCGCTGCAAAGAAAAAGCTTGGTCTTCCTGTTGATCAGGACTTCTATGTTGTACCAGAAGCTAAGAAATATTTCGAAGATAAGAAGGCTGCATTTGCTAAGGCAGAAGCAGACTGGAATGCTGATTTTGCTGCATGGGCAAAAGAAAATCCTGAACTCAAGAAGCTCTGGGATGCTTACCACAGCGACGCTGTAACTGATGAAACTGTAAAAGATGTTACTTATAAAGTAGGCGATGCTTGTGCTACACGTGATGCTTCTGGAAAGGCTTTGAACGTAATTGCTGCCCGCTATGCTAACCTTGTTGGTGGTTCTGCTGACCTTATGGGACCAAACAAGACTGCATTCAAGGCAACTGATAACGGAACCTTCAGCCCAACTAACCGCGCTGGTCGCACAATCGAGTATGGTATCCGCGAGTTTGCAATGTCTGCTGTTGCTGCAGGTATTTCTCTCCACGGTGGTCTCCGCCCATTCTGTGCTACATTCCTTGTATTCGCAGATTACCTCCGCCCATCTCTCCGCGTTGTTTCTTTGATGAAGCAGCCTGTAATCTATGTATTCACACACGACTCAATTTACGTAGGTGAAGATGGTCCAACTCATCAGCCAATCGAAACAATGACTTCTCTCCGCGCTATTCCTGGAGTTCAGGCTATCCGCCCAGGTGATCCTGAAGAATCTATGGAAGCATGGAAGATTGCTTACGCTTCTAAAGATCATCCGGTTTGTATGGCCTTCACACGCCAGGCACTTCCTGTTTATGCAAAGGACGACAAGTCTTGGAAGAAGAACATGGCAAGCTGCGGTGCTTACATCGTAAAAGAAGGAGCTGCTAAGCCTGATATCACAATTCTTGCAAGTGGTTCTGAAGTTAATATGGCTCTCCAGGCTGCTGAAATGGTTCCTGAGAAGAAGATCCGCGTTGTATCTGTTCCAGATTTGAAGAAGTTCGAAGGCCTTACAAAGGCTAAGCAGGACGCTATCATTGGTGATACAAAGCGAGTTGTTTGTACAGAAGCCGGCATTTCTATGGAATGGCTGCAGTTCACTTCAAAAGAGAACTGCTTCTGCATCGACACATTCGGTACATCAGGCCCAGCTAATAAGGTAGCTGAATATCTTGGATTTACTGCTAAGAACCTCGCAAAATTACTTAAGAAGTAATTATAAGAGATAAATAAAAAAGGCATCCGAAAGGATGCCTTTTTTATTTTAACCTGTAATTTGTTAGTTATACTTTCCAGCCTGTGCGTTCCACATTTCGGCGTACTTGCCATTGCGGGCCAGGAGCTGGGCGTGGGTGCCTTCTTCTATAATCCGGCCGCGTTCCAGCATGATGATGCGGTCGGCATCGCGGGTAGTGGAAAGACGGTGAGAAATATAAAAAACGGTCTTTCCCTTTGCGGCACTTTCCATAGCCTTGTTGAGCTCGTACTCTGCAATAGGGTCCAGGGCACTGGAAGGCTCGTCCATAATGAGAATGTCGGCATGCTTGTAGAAGGCTCGCGAAATTGCAACCTTCTGGCTTTCACCGCCGGAAAAGTCTACTCCGGATTTGTCGAACTCGGTGGTTACCTGAGTAAAAAGTCCATCCGGCAGGCGGGCAAGTTTTTCGCCGAAGCCTGCGGCTGTGAGGGCAGCGGTAATCTGAGGAGCTCGGGCGGTCTCTTCTTCTTTTGTCATATTATCCATTACAACATTTTCAGCAAGATTTGCCCCAAACATCTGGAAGTCCTGGAAAACAACTCCAATTCGTTTATGATATTCACGAGGGCAGAGCTCTGTGATATTGCGGTTGTGATAGCTTATGCTTCCACTGGTCGGGTCGTAAAGACGCATAAGCAGTTTGATGAGGGTAGTCTTTCCGGCACCGTTATAGCCTACAATGGCAATATGCTCGCCAGACTTTACTGTGAGGGAAATATCATCAAGAACCGTGCGACCGTTTTCTGAATACTTAAAAGTTACATGCTCCAGTTTGAGTTCGCCGGCGCCTTCCGGTACTGCATCACCAACATCATCCTTAAGACGAGGCTCGTAGTTGAGGAAGGCACGGATTTTATCAACAAACATGGAGTTCTCGTGGGCCTTAGGACCAAGATCTGCAAAACGGCTCATGCTGCCACGGAGACTTCCTGTGCGGTTAAAAAGAATTACTGCATCGCTGTAGTTTACAGTATGAAGAACGGCTGCCTTGTAAACAAGGTAGGAGATGTAAAGACCATCAATCAAAAAGTCTCCGACACCATAGTCTTTGAGGAACTGAAACCATACGCGTTTTGCAGCAACCTTTTTGTGTTCTGCAATAATATTGTCGTTAGCCTCAGCAAACTCATTTTCAAGTTCTTTTCCTGCATTCGGGTGAAGTCTAAGCTCCTTTGCATAATCCTTAAGATAAAAAACACGGCTGACATAATCACGCTTTCTCATATGAGGATTTACAGCAAGACGGTTTTCATAATTAACTTTGTTGAGTTTTTTCGAAACCACAAAGCGGAGTATAAAAGAAACAAATACAAAGGCAATACCAATAGGGTCAGTCATCAGATAGAAAATACCTGTTGTGAAGAGGACGGTAATTGCCTGCATTGCCATATTGAGCAGTTCAAGAAAACGGTCAATTGCTGCTTCAGACTGGGATACACTTAAAACAAAGTCGTTGTAGTAGGCCGGGTCATCGTAGCAGTATAAATCAATTTCAGAAGCCTTTTTGAACATCTGCTCTTTAAGGGCCCTGTATAGACGGGGTTTATACTTAAACTGCCAGCCGTAAATGAAAAATCCGTCCGGGATAATCTGAAGGATATTCAAAAGGAGAATAAGGCCTATGTAAAAAAGGGCCTTGCTAAAGGGCTCGTGAAATTCTGCACAACGAAGCACATAGCGGATACCAAGCACGTGCTCCAGAAAGATTACTCCCTGATAGCGGAAGGCATCGTAGAGATGATAAATCATATAAAGAGGACAGGTTTTGAAACAAAGCTTCCAAAGGAAGATTTGTTTTTTGAGGACAGTGCTGCTCTGGCGGGCTTTTGCTTTTCTTGTGGAGCCGGTTGTTTTCATTTCGTTTTTCATGCCCAGATTCCCTCCTTCTGTTTTGATTTATCGGCAAGATAGTTTTCTGCCTGCTTTTGATACATGTCTGCGTAAAGACCATGGCGGTCCATAAGCTCCCTGTGGCTGCCTTCTTCTTTTACCTGGCCATGTTCAAGCAAAAATACATGGTCAGCATTCTGGACAGAAGAAAGACGGTGTGAAATGAAAAGCAGAGTGTTTTCTTTACAGGCCTTTAAGATGTTGTCAAAAAGCTGATATTCTGCAATCGGGTCCAGGGCGCTGGAAGGTTCATCGAAAACCTTTACAGGGCAGGAACGGGCAAAGGCTCTCGAAACAACAATCTTCTGGAACTCACCGCCGGAAAGAACGGCACCCTGGTCATCAAACTCGCGGGTGAGGGTAGTGTTTATTCCCTGCGGCAGCGACATTACTTTTTCGTAGACACCTGAAAGCTTGAGGGCCTCAGTTACAATTGCTTCCCGCTTTTCAGCAGGAATATCTTCTCCAAGGGTAACGTTGTCTGCAACGCTCATGGAAAACATTCGGTTGTCCTGGAAGGCAGTTGCAAACAAGGCCCGGTATTTCTGGAGATTATATTCTTTGATGTTATGACCGTTGAGAAGGATTTCGCCCTGAGTCGGGTCGTAAAAGCGGAGAAGGAGTTTTATGATTGTAGATTTACCGGCTCCGTTATGGCCGACAAGAGCATAGGTTTTGCCGCCCTCAAACTTCATGTTGAGATTTGAAAGAACAGGAGTGTCTTTATAGGCAAAACTGACATTGCGGAATTCAATGGAATCAATAGTTTTTCCGGGATCTGCTCCATCATAGTCTTCCGGGATTTTTTCTTCGTATTCGAGGAAGGTGCGCAGGTAATCAACAAAGAGTCCGTTTTTAAAACTGGCTGTTACACTGTCTGTAAAGCCAATGAGAATCCAGGTTGTAGAAACCATCATGCTGGTAAGAACTGCAAGCTGTGGAAGTGTCATGGTATTACTGACTAAGGTTCGGTAAGCGCCGTAAATTAAAAGTCCTTCGAAAATAAAAGTGAAGGTGAACATAACATAAAACCAGTGGAGAAAAGCTGATTTAAGAACAAACTTTTTAGTTACATCTGCAACGCCTGTAATGGCCTCTGTGTACTGTCGCTTTAAGAGATTAAAAATATTTGTAAGGCGGATTTCCTTGGCATAATCTTTCAGGTACATTATGCGGTTTATGTAATCTATGCGGCGGTTGTGTGGAGCCATTTCTTTGTTGCGCTGGTAATCAATCCGGCTGTTCAAAATCCTGAAATAAAAGTTACCGATTATTGGCAGGAGAATAAAAGCAACAGAAAAACTGTCTACCTTAAACATGAAAATAAAGGCACAGATGCTGGCAACAAAGCCGAATAAAAGCCCGAAAAGCTGATCTACTGTATTGTAAAGATTTGTATCTGCATTTTTCATGGCCAGGGTATATTTGTCATAAAAATCAGAATTTTCAAAACATTCAAGCTCTACATTGCGGGCCTTCTTGAATAGTTTTTGATAGAGCTGCTTGTTCAGAGATGCATTTGCAAGAGGAGCAACATAGCCCTGAATGAAGCTGTTATAGAGTGCCATGGAAGCAAACACTGCAACTGTGATACCGATGAAAATCATAATTGCCTTAAAAGTTTCTCCGGTCTGCAGGGCATTGATTACATAACGCATAAAAAAGGCGCTGTAAAAAAGCCAGCCGAAATAATAGAGAAGTCTTGCAATTGCCATGTGGACAACCGGGCCGGGACACATTTTCCAGACGAGACGCAGGGCGAAGAAATTATTTTGCACAGCCCTTATTCTTGATTTAAACTTTTTTTCTTTCATTTTTTTTTCTCCGAAAAAATAATGTTTAGATTTTACACTATGTTTTAAGCCTTTTCTATAAAGATGTGCTTTAATTGTTAAAAATCGTACACGAATTGCAAGGTGTAAGCCGTTGAAATATCCGTGTTTCTGGATTATATTTGTAAAAGACCCTGAAACAAGTTCAGGGTGACATTGGGGTAAGTATGCCAGAAAACAGAAAAATCAAAATTAAAGACGAAAGCGACAAGACTCTTTATGAGGTAAAGCTGGATGCCTCTAACGAAAACAAAAAAATGAATCCAGCCCTTAAGGCAATTCTCCTTGTACTCGCAATTCCTGCCGGTTTCGTAGTAGGATATCTGCTGTTCAAATATTTGTAATGGAGGTTTCGATACGGCCTTCGGCCTACTCAACCACCGGGGCTAACTTAAAACAAATCTTACCGGGTAGCGGAAGCGGACTGCTACAGGCTTGTCATTCATCATAGCAGGCTTACAGGTAATACCTTCCAGAGCAGCAACGGCGGCATCTGCAAAGCCGTAGCCCGGATCCTTCAATACATTTACACGTCTGATATTTCCTGCTTCATCAATAAAAAGCTCCAGATAAACAACACCTTCAATTCCCTGTTTCATCGCCATTTTCGGATATTCAATTTTTGACAAAATCTGCTTTGTTGGAATTTCCGGTACAACAGAAATCTTATGCTGAGGAACATAATCAATTTCTTCTTCAACCTCTACAACTTCTTTTTCTGTTTCCTGAATATTTTCAGAGGTCTTTACTGTGTTAACAACGCCCTCTTTTTTTTCGATTACAGGAGGAGGTGGTGGAGGCGGGACAAATTCTTCTACATCAACCAGTTTAAAAATCTCGGCATTCTTTTCCTCTTCTACGGCAGCCGTGCTTACAGAAAACTTTACGCAGATAAGTACAATCACATGAATTGCAATTACAAGTGAAAAAAGAATAGGGCGGGCAAGTGGCTTAAATTTTTGTAAAGCTTCAACTCTCATGATAATTCCTCTTTAACTACAAAACTTACAACTCTGTGCTGCAGCAATTGAAGAACAGAAACAACATCATTAATGTATCTGTAAGGGGTGTTTCTGTCTGCGATAATATGAATGCGGGCAGTTGGTTCTTCTGCAATTTTTCCGGCAATCATAAGTTCAAGATTTTCAGGACTAAGCTGATTGCCTTCGACAAAAATTCCGCCGTCTTTTTTTATCCAGATTTCAAGATTTTTTTCTTCCTGAGTTTTCTCAAGAATCTTTGCCTCTGAGTATTCAATTTTTTCTTCGTGGCGCTGATTTATAAGTGATATCAGCATGATGAAAATCAAAAGCAGAAAGCCGATATCAGACATGGAAGCGGTTGCGATGCTGGCTTTGCGCTTTCGACGTTGTATTGTGAACATTTTACATTCTCCGTAATGGTGGTTTCGATACGCCCTTCGGGCACTCAACCACCGTTTATTCTCCATCCAGCTTAAATGAAAAGTTTTCAATCTTCTGCTGTTTGATTTCGTAGATGATGTCGACTACCTGCTGGTATTCAGTATTGCCGTCAATCAAAAGCAGAAAGGTCATGTTGGGCCACTCGGCTTTTTTTTCTGCAATTGCTGTGCGGAGCTCGTCCAGTGTGAGCCGTTTATTGTCCAGCATGATTGAACCGTCTGCCACGAGGCGGCACTTCATCAAATCATCAGTTTTTACAATACGGGGTTTATCTTTTACCGGAAGATTCAAAAGAAAACCCTTGTTTATATTAAAGCCCGCGATTACGATAAAGAAAATAATCAGCAGAAAAGAAAGGTCATTCAAGGCTCCGGAGCTTGAAGACTCGTCCGGAGCATGCTTCATAAAACGTTTAATCATAAAATCCTGCTTCTCCTAGGCTCTGCGTTCCAGTCTGTTATCAAAATCTTCTGCAGGCTTGTCTTCAAGCAATTCCGGAATCAGATCATTTATACATTTTGATGTTTCTGCGGCAAAGGTGTCTACACGTTGAACAAGCAGGTTGTAAGCAACAAGAGCAGCAATCGCAATAATAAGACCGAAGACCGTTGTAATAAGGGCCTCGTAGATTCCGTTTGCAACCAGCTGGGCATTTACATCAGTTGCGGCGGCAATAGACTTAAAGGCACCAATCATTCCGGATACGGTTCCGAGGAAGCCTGTAAGAGGCGCAATTGAAGAAAGGGCAGTAAGATAATTAAAGCCGTTTTCCATTCTGCGGATTCTTTCCTGAGCTTCGCATTCAGCGGCATTTTCCATTCGGGCTTCGCCGAATCTTGCATTGCTGAGCAAGGCGTACAAAATTGTAGCGGCTGTCTTTTTGTGACTCAGCTCTGAAAGCATTTTTTCTGCTTCGTCTTTTTTGCCTTCGCGAAGCAGCTGCTTTACTTTGTTTGAAAGAGGGGTAACCTTGCAGTCGTGCCAGCCTATATAAATACAACGCTCAATTATGATTGTAAGTGTTGCGATTGAGAATACAAGCAGAATCCACATAAAAGGTCCGCCAAGATTAAAAAGTTCGATTAAGCTCCATTTGCTTTCCATGATTTTTTTCTCCTTAATAAGTTAATTTAAATCCTATGTTGATGAGTGGGATACCAATGTTGAAGCCGGCTGATGAAGGAACGTCTGAAGTTTCTCCTGTGTAGGCATCGAAGGTGCTTCCGGCTTTTGGTGAATAAAGATTAACAAAGATATCCTGTGCTCCACCGTAGATTTCCCATTTGAGTTTTCCACCTCTTGTCTCAAACTTGTAGGCAACGCGCAAATCTACCGGACATGAAATCTGAGATCTGAGAGTGTTGCTGTACCATGAATGCTGAGAGTAGTGCTGAATTACAGTTCCGTCTTCCATAACTACAGGGTAGCAGAAAACGTCTCCAGTCTCGCGAAGAGGTGTTCCAGATGCAAAGGTTCCCTTTACCATAATGTCCCAGTGACTTGTAGGATGGAAGTTTACAACAAGGTTCACGGTGTGGAAGCGGTGGTATTCCGGATAGTACCATTCATTCAAAGGTTCGCCTCTCATGGTTACCTGATTGTCAAATTCCGGAGTGGTTGGGTTCTTAAACTTTGCGTTGATGAAAGAGTAAGAAAGATATCCGTCGTACCACTTTCCAGTCTTCTTCTGAAGCATGAGGTCGAAGCCGTAAGAATAACCGATTCCATCATTCTTGTACAAAACGTTTCCTGTATTTGCATTGTACTGTTCGATCATATAAAGACGTGAATAGTAATATCTGTAATAACCTTCAAGCTTAAAGTTCCAGTCATCAGCAAGCTGAATGTCAGTTCCAAGAACAGAGAATACAGCCTTATTCATTTCACAGTTATCAACGCCGGCGGCATTAGTAACAAGTCCCATTTCAACAGGGATTGTAGAGAAGAGACCTACACCGCCTGAGAATGAAACTCTGTCGAAGATACCCTGATTTCTCCATGGGGTATAGCGGATTGTACCGCGAGGGCTGAAGGCCGGTTTTGAATTGAGGAATAAATCATCATCCTTATTTGAAATAAAGAAGTGATCTGCACGAAGGCCCACCTCTCCATTAAGCAGACTGCTTTCACTTCCAAAACTCATAAGGGCATAGGCAGCTGAGTTTACCATGTTATTTCCTTCTGCCTGAATTACAGCATCATAATGATTAAATCCTGGAAGATAAGGATTTGAAGAAGGCCGTTCAACCCAGGTATTAAAAGTGTCTTTTGAAATACTCTTTGACCACATTACATCAGCACCTGCAGCGAGAGTTGTGATTTTGTTGAGCTCGTATTCACCTTCAATCTTGCCTTCTATTGAGTGTTCTTTAATAACTTCTGAGAAAGAGTTTTTGAGTTCCGGAAGATTATAAGACTTTGAAGCAATGGCCTCCGGTGAAAGCAATGAGCCATATAGATTTATAAAGTCATCATTGTATTTATATTTTCCTGACAGAGTCTGATTCTGGGCAACATCTTCATTTGTAAATGCATAAGAAAGGAAGCCCTTGAACTGAAGTTTTTCTGTAGGCAGCCATTTTGTATTAAGCTGAGTAAAAGCCTGCAGCATTGAATAATCCAGGCTTAAGGTTGACTTCTGTTCATTCTCTTCATTTACTCCTTCATAACCGATTCCGTCTCCGCCAATAAATCCACTCAAAGTAAAATTGAGTTTTTCTGTAGGGTTGTAATAAAACTTGGTATAGCCGTTTCGGATATATGGGCAAACCTTAATCATGTTGAGGGCGTCTGCAATTTCTCCGTCTGTTATTACTTTTTTATAGAGGGCAAAAAGAGGATCCAGATAAGTTACCTTGCCGGCTGCAAACATTCCTGCCTTCTCTCCGAACGGAAGCTGAAGGTAAGCGTTTGTAGAAATATCTGAAGTAGAAATTGTAAAGGAAAGCTTCTGTTCTTTTGGCGTAATTGTATTAACTTCCAGAAGTCCTGCAAGAGCCCGGCCATAGCGGGCAGAAAAAACACCGTTAGACATTTTAACACTGTCTACCATTCCCGGATCAAAGATGGAACAGATGCCTCCCCACTGCCATGGGAACAAAAGATAAACTCCGTCCATAACGGCAGTTGTGTCGCGGGGGTAACCACCGCGGACAGAAGGCTGAGTTCCTCCGTAAGAAATTCCTGGCAATGTGTTTACAGAAGACATTACATCTTCTATAAGACCCATGCGGGCTGTAGATTCAAAAGTTTCCTTTTCGATTACAACAGAAACACCGGACTGTTCATCGCTGACTCCGGGAGCCGAGCGTTCTACAACAAGCTCCTTTCCTTCGATCACATCTGCCATAGAAAGAGAGCTGGTAATTTCAGTTTGTGATTCCTTAAAATTTACTTCTTCTGTTTTGTAGCCGGGGTAGGTAAGGATTACTTTTCCGGCCTTTACAGAATCTGGAATTTCAAGACTTGCAAGACCATCTTCATTTGTGAAGGTCGCAAGGTCGCCGGAATTAGCGACAGTAACTTTTACTCCCTCGAGAGGAAAGTCAAGCTCTTTATCATTTACTGTAATATTGATTTGATATGCGCTAAGACCTGCAGCGCAGAAAAGACTGAGTGCCCCGATTGAAAGGGCACTCTTGATTTTTTTACTAAGATGCATTTTAATCTCCTGCTAATTAGACAACTGAGCAGGAGATTTTTGTTACCTTTTTTTGCCAGATCCTGAAACAAGTTCAGGATGACAGAAACAAGTTCAGGATGACAATATGTTTTTTTACTTAATTCTTTTTGTGATAAGTCCGCAGAGGAACTTGTAAAGCAGGCCAAGCAGAATTGTCAGGGCAAAAACTGCGGCAAAATAAATTGCGAGATTGTAGTGGCCTGCTTTGTAGAAAGGAATTGAGCCGTACTGAGGATGCGGTTTATACATAAGGAAGCGGAAGGCAGTAATGGCAATCAGATTCATCATGTAGGTTTCCAGAGAAAGTTTTCCAAAGAAGCGGCTTACCGGATTTGACACCTTGTACTTGAGCATGATTGTAAAAATCATAATAGGGAAGACCATGCTGTATGGAATTACACAGAAGTAAGTTGCAATCTTTTTGCCGATGTCAGGGCCGTTACCGTTGAACTCTGACCACCAGCCGAACTTCCACTGGCCGAAGCCGGAAAGCATGTAGGCTGCAACAGTAATTACAAGTACAAGAAGCAGTTTGCCCCAGTAGAACTTTTTGAACCAGCTGCGAATCTTGTCTTCAAACTGAGCAAAAAGCATACCGATGAAAAAGGCAGGGCAGGAATTAATCCACCATTCGCCGGAAATCCAGAAAACCTTCTGCTGGGCCCACCATTTTTCATGAAGAGGAGAAGCTCCAAGCCACCAGTTCTTTGGACCGGCCCACCAGGTAAAGTGTCCGTTTACACAGAAAATCATTCCAAGCAGAACAATGACCAGGGCCATAAGGGTGTAGCAGACCTTGCGGTTTTTGATGTTTTTGAAAATCAGATAAAAGGCAGTATAAAGAATGGCTGCAATAATCGGATACCAGGCATATTCATTCATCATTGTAAAGCCCAGAATATGAGTTACCCACTGGAGTGGTGCAAAGCGTTCTCCTGTAGCAAAGCGCAGAATTCCATAAATCAGAATGCTTACGTAATATGGAATTACGAGAGTTTTTACCACGCGCTTTTTCATAAAGCCGCTAAAGTAGTCCGGCTTTGTTTCGAGACTTTTGATAAGACCAAAGCCCGAGCAGAAAAAGAAGATTGCTACAAAAAGATAACCGGCATTTACAAAAATGCTGAGTTCTCCGGGCTTTGTACCGTAGTGGTTTGCCATCTGAAAGGCCTGCTCCTGAGATATGTGGTGCAGAATTACCCCAATGGCCGCAAAGCCCCGCAGAGACATAAAAGAATCCAGCGAGGCTGAATCTTCATGAAAGTTCTCTTTTTTGAAACCGGCGAATTTTCCGCCCCAGATAATAAGCGCAATAAGCAGCGCGTAGACAGTGTAGGTTAAGTACATTTTATGCCTCACAATTTTAATATACTTAAAAGTATAAGGCATAAAATGCTGTCGTGAAAGTTTTATTTTTTATTTTTCAAAAATAATAACGTTCCAGGAAAGCGGCTTAACTTCAGTAGATGCGATGCCATCTTTGAGTGCAGCCTTGCTGTTTGTCTCCGGTGCTTTCCAGTCCTTGCCGGCTCCGCTTTTAGCTTCAAAGTCTTCACTGAACATTTTGTAGTGAGTAAGCTTTGAAAAAGCGCCGTGGCTTCCGTTTCCAGAGAACTCAGAAAAGCCGCGTACATCCAGCTCAAGAGGGTAGGATTCTTTTTCGTTACGGTTAATAACAAAAAGAGCCAGGCGGCCAGTAGCCTCGTCCCAGGCACAGGCGCTGTCAATATAGTTCACATTGTTCTTGCCCGTGTACTGAGAAGTGTCATCAATTGCGTAGCCCGGCATATCAAAGGTGTCGCCGTCTATAATTGTTTGCAGTGATGTACCGCGGGCGTAGTCAATCAGCTGATGGAAGGCAAAGTATGTTGCCGGGCGCCAGACAGTGTCGTGGTTAGCTGCGGCTAAAGCAGCAAGCCCTCCTGTCATACAGCCAATTTTAACTCTGTCTGCGTGGCGTAGGAGAGCGAGCTGAATGGAAGTCATGCTCAAAACCTTAAGCATATCTCCGCCCGGGAATTCGCGCTCCGGCATTTTGTCCGGGTCATGGCGAACATACTTGCGCTCCGGGTCAAATTTGTAGTGAACGCGAGCCATGTTGTAAGGACCATATCCAGGATGCAGCTCGCTGAACGGGCGCGGGAAAGCACCATATTCATCAAAAGAAATATTTACCTTACGAGGCGAGCGGTGCTTAGCCTGAATGTAGTCGAGCATAGCCGCCTCAGTATTTATAAAATCTTCATAATAAAGAGAACCGCCGAGCAGCGACAAAGTATCGCCCGGCTTTGCAATGTGGTAGTGGTGCAGCGCAAGATAATCAACCGTATCGTAACATTGGTCCATCACCTTTGCTTCCCACTCAGGATAGTGGTCCATAAAGGAAGCAGAAGAACCACAGGCAACAGTTTCAATTGTTTCATCAATCCACTTCATTGCCTTAGAAGCCTCATGACACAAGGTACCGTAGCCGGTAGGATTTTTCTCCCACGAACCAAGCTGCCAGTGACCGTCCATCTCATTTCCAAGACACCAGGTTTTTACACCGTAAGGCTTGTCGTGTCCATATTTGCGGCGAAGGTCAGACCAGTAAGTTCCGCCCTCGTGATTTGTGTATTCAACACAATCCATCGCGTCCTGCAGATTTCCGGTTCCAAGGTTCACAGTATAAATCGGCGCGGTGCCAACCTTTTCCGCCCACTGCAGATATTCATCGTGTCCAACATCATTTAGAATATACTGATGCCAGGCAGGATCCAGGTGGGCTTTACGAAGCTCGCGGGGCCCAATAGAATCCTTCCACTGCCAGGCAGAAACAAAATTACCTCCAGGCATACGAACCGCCGGCAGCCCAGTTCCCCGCAGCGCCTCAATAAAATCCGTGCGGAAGCCCTGCTCGTCCGCAGTCGGATGCTTCGGGTTATACATAGTGCCGTTTACAATAGTTCCAATCGGTTCCATAAAAGCCGAAAACAAACGTGGAGAAATCTCCCCAATCTTAAATTTCGGATGAACAGTAATTCTGGCTTTTTTTGACATTTTTTACTCCTATACTATAATAGTAAATCGTTTTACTAGAATTAGTATAACATTACTCTATTTTAATTGGAAAGATTCTTAAATCTTCTTCAATTTATTCAGGAACCCATTCAATACTTTTTCATTAATTTCCAGATTCACTTGATTAATCTTTCTTGCAATCTTTTCAGCATAAGTAACTGTAATCAAATCTGCTTCAACAAGTTTTAAAAGCATTTGTAATCCCCAGACTACAGTTCCACCTGCTGCTTCACAATGTTTACGCAGAGCTTTGTCATTAGTAAGACATTCCCATTTATTCTGTTTTACATAATACAAACAGGTTCTATCCTGATAAGAAAGCGAAGAAACTTCTTCTAATTCAAGCGGAGTTTCAACAATAGTAATTCCTAGAGCTTTTGCTTGTTCATCAGAAATGATTCCAACTTCCTGAAGAATAATATCTGGGACACAAACTTGTTCATAGTATTCTGATATTTTCTTTATGATAGAGATATCAGATTTTGAGTAATCTATAAGTATGTTTGCATCACAAATTGCAATTACAGCCATTCAGCAACTCTCTCCCTCATCTCTGTTGCGGAAAGATTCAAGATTTCAGCTGCACGACTCATTGTAATTTTTTCCTGTTCATAGGCTAGACGAACCAGTCTTTCAAATCTTTCTTCTGTAAAGCTGAAAGAAGAAAGTTCTGCCGGCTCATCAGTTGCAGGAACCATTTCAGATATAGATTTAGGCTCATAATTGTTTTTCAAATCATGACCATATTTCTGGCGATATAGTTTTGCAAACTCTATATACAAATAACCAGGCTTAAAACGATCTCCTATAAGAGAATTCAAACGATACAAAACTGTTTTATAGCTTACACCAAAATATTGCTTTATCTGTAATACAGCATCAACCCAGGAGATACCGCTATGAGCTTCCCATTGTTTTATAAATGCTTTTTCCGGCATCAAGAATTCTGCGGCAAAGGTGTCAGCTTCTTTTTCTTCAGTTTCGTTTTCTTCAGCAACTTCCCCATCAAAAGAAGTTTTATGAAGTATCAGATGTCCTAACTCATGAGCTATAGTAAATATCTTGCGTTCAACACTTATGTTCTCACTGTTATTTACTATTATTGCAGGACCACCATCTGCTTCATTTACAGAAAGCCCAAAGGTTTTCTGGAAGTTAAAGTCATGAAGATAAAGTTTTATTCCCGCGTTTTCTATAAGAGAAACTATATCATACACAGGAGCTTCTTCCTTGATATTAAAGATTTTTCTGACTTCTTTTGCAGCCTCTTTAGGATCTTTAGAAACAACTTTCTTGAGTTTGTAATTTGATTTTTTCCCAGTTAATTCTTCAAGAGAAACATAATTCTTAAGCCAGATAGCAGAATCTATTTCCAGCTGATCTCTTTCTGCAACTTCTCTTGCTGTCAGCTTTGTATTAGTTCTGAATCTTAATGTCTTTAACTTTGGAGTTTCTGCCAGTAATTCAGGAAAAGAAACTCCAAGTGCTGTTGAGATTTTTATTAATGTCGAAGAATTTGGAGACGCTTTTTCATTAAGAATATTAGAAAGAGTCGCCGTTCCCAATCCGCTTTTTTCTGCCAGTTGAGGAATAGAAAGCTTCTGAAGTTTCATATACCTTCTGACATTTCTACCCAAATCTGCTAAAGCCATAATAACCTCCACATTATATACTAAGTATAATATAATATGTGATTATTGTCAAAATTCAAAATCAAATAGTTTAATGCAAATATATTATCTAGAAAAATTTTTTCTTTTTGATTGAACGATTTTGCCATCTTCTCTCAAATATGCAATTTGAGAATATGATGGTAAATATCTTTCTGCCTTAAAATCAAAAACATTGGTTATTTGTTTTTCTCCTAATAAAGACCACATTATTGTATAATCGGATTTCTTTATAAAATTTAAAATCTTTTCTTTATCTCCCATCAAGGCATTTTGTCTTTTTTGTGATTCGCCGTCATCAAAAAAAACTAATTCTCCTGTTGAATCATAAAAATAACTTTCATTTTCTTTCAGTCTTAATTTCATTTTTTGTACAAATAATTGACAAGGTTTCAAAATATCTAAAGTTACATCTAATGAATAATCAGATGATGATTCATATCTATATTCTATTGAAGTTGGAATTACAGAAACATTTGGAATACCTCGAATTTCAGCTTCCTCGCAATAGCCTTCTTCATTCCTATAATAATTATACGCATCTGAATCATAGAATTCCCGACTATAAACATTATGAAACTCTGATGGTTCAGGAAGCCATCTTCCATTGAAGTTTTGATTCTTTAATTCTTCAAACAGACTTTGAATATCTGCTTTCTTTACCAAGAAAGATTGTATCCACATCCATATTTCCTTATCTTTTGAATCAGAATTAAAGTTTCCAGTTTCATTATCTATTTTTTTGAAATGTTTAAATAAACAAATGTATTTACCGCTTTTTTCCAGAATTAATTCTTTTATTTGAGGTAGATCTGAACCATCATGAAGCCAATCTTGGAAATTAGACTGTTGATTAAAACTAATATCATATAGATTGACACTAACTTCATTTACTACTTTTAATCCCAAAGTTGGATCTATATTGCGTATAGAATTCTCAAATGAACCCTGATATAGTCTCGGTTTTCCATGAAATTTATTAGGATAGTATGAAACATTATCTGCTAATCTTGCAAGAATTTCATATAAAGCAATCCACTGATATTTTTTACCGATTCTTTCTTGAAGTTTGTTATCTCGTGCTCTGCCAGATCCAATTTGTTTGTCAAAATCATCAAATCGTTCTGCAGTCCAGCCATATTTCTCGAAAATCCATTTTACAGCCAAATTACTTAATAAATTTTCATCAATTTCTTTCCAATTACTTACACAATATCCAAAAATATATCTACCAAAATCTCCATAATATCCCATTCCCCTTCCATATTCTGTTATCATAGAACTTCGTATGAGTTTCTCTCCAGTAAAAGTATTATAATTATTATCAATTTCATCATTTGAAGGAAAGTCTCTTAAAAACTCACTATGATAAGGGGGAAGGCATTTCTTTATATCAATATTCAAAGGGATAGATTTCATCAATAAAATTTGTATGCTTTGTTTTGCATAATCCCGCAGCAATATATTTGCATAAACATCATTTTTATCAAAAACAGATTTATATATATACTCTCCAAGTTCTGTGCCTTTTTCAAAAGTTTCTGAGCGTGTAAGCACTCCATAACATACTGCAAACAAACGTTCATAAATATATGGATCGTTTATTCCTTCAAATTTTTGAAGCAAAGCAAGAAGAATGCTGGTATGATTAGTTAGCAATTTTATTAAACACTTTGTTGTTAAATCACGTAGTTTTCTATTTGAAACAGATAATAACCATGATAATGAAATTGAATATGAAAAAACAATTTCATCAGAAAATGTTTGATTATTAGATATAATATTATTTATAAAACTAGAAATAGAAGAACTTTCTTCATAATAATATTCACTCGGAAAACATACAGCTATTGACCAAATATAATCACGATCAGCCATAGAAAGCGGAAATAAAATATTAAACAAATAATTGGTATTAAATGGACAATTTTTTTTTGTTAATAATTCAAAAATTTTCTCAAAAAATATGATACGATTATCTAAACTTTTTAATTGGTCTTTTATCCAATTTAATAATAAAGTATTGTTTGGGTATATGATTCTCCACTTCAATGAATCAAGATAACTTCTTAAGATATTATTTTTAACTGAAATTGGAAAATATTCTAATAATTCTGAATTAAAGTCATCTGCAAAACAAATAATAAGTGATTCAAGAAGTCCTCTGTGCTCTACATCATAAATATATGAATTACTTTCATTAGAAAGAAAATCTCTTAAATCATTTCCTGTGAACTCATCCAAAATACAATGTGCCTGCGCATAGTCTAAAAAACGTTCATAGGATAACAAAAAAACTTCTTCCCTATTATTATATCCATAAATGTCTTTTACAATAACATTTTCCGAAAGTAAATCATCAATAAAGTTTCCTGTTATCAAAAACTCATCCCGAACTTTACGATGTAGTGTTCTTATTTCTGTATGATTTAAATATTCTCGTTTTTTTTCTAATGTCATTTTTGCAAATTCATTTATAAAAAAAACAACAGCATTCCCTAAATTATCATAGCCATTTTTTATAGATAATACTTTGTTAATGTAATTTGTATAGTCAGAAAAAATTTTCGACAAAGAAATTCTATTAAAATTGTCTTCATCAAGATTTCTATTTTGATATGTTTTACAAAAAAGTGTTAGAAATAATGGATTTGAAAATTCGGGATTCAAAATAGGCGTAGAAATAACGTTAATTTTATAGTAATCAAAAAAGATTTTTATAGCCTCATCTTGTTGTAATGAAAAGCCATCAATAGAAGTTTGTGACAATGTATCTTTCAATATATTAATCTGTTCTTTAAACACTTCTAAATATGTTGAACGAACCGATAAAATAAGTCCTAAATGTTCATATTGAGAAACTTTATTTACGAAATTTGCAAGATGACTAGTCCATATTTTCTTTCCATTTCCCTCATTGATTGCATCAATTATAATTATAACACGCTGATTTGATTGAACTCCCAAACAATTTAAACCTTCAAGAATATCTGAAAAAGAATTTTGGATGTCCAATATATTTAAAATTTGTTGTTCTGGAGATTCGTCTGTTGTAAAAGTTTGTCCCAAAAACAAAAGGGACTTTAGATTTTTTTCTTTTCTTTGTTCTAGAATGGAAGCCAATGCATGAGACTTTCCCATACCCCAACTTCCATGAACTAAGAGATATGGTTTTTCATATAATGAACCAGGATTTTCGTTTAAGAACTTTTCCATTAAATAGAGTTTTGATAATAAATCTTCATTTTTTTCGAAAAAATCATAAAAATTGTTTTTATCTTCAAATCTTTTCTTTCTCAATTCTTCGGAAATTTCTAATAATTTAATTGAAAGATTCTTTATGTTTTGAAGTTCTTTTTTAGTGTCAATATGTGAATACTCTACACAAAAGTTATGCCACAAAGAATTCAGTGAAACTATAAATGTGGAATATTTTTGGTTGTTGAAGTTTGTTAGTTCAGCTAAAAGTGATGATACATCATTATATAGATTGTTCAATGTATCATAAAAAACTTCATCGCGATCAATCCAATGTTGAACTTCATAAAATGGAACCTGAATATTTATGTCTTTAAAATATCTTGGACCTAGGTTTTTTATCATCCTTGAATTAAAATCATCAATAAATTTGTCTGATAAAAAAGATTTATCGAACCAAAAATTAATAAAAGTAGAATAATCAGATGTTTGTAATATTTCAACTAATTCAAAACATCCCCAATAAGAAAATTCTACCTCCATTCCAGCTTTTTGACATTCTAACTTCCATTCTGCTACATAATCATTCCATGTATCAAAAGCGGATTTTGTTCTTTTTCCTTTTCGCATGTTTCTTGCATCTGGAAAATCGTAAGGAAAACAAATGATATATTTTCTGAGTCTTTTATGGGTTGATAAGACTGTTCTTACAGAAAAATCAATTTGATTCCACTGTGATGTTGAAAATGAATCAGTAAAAAATTTTGCTTGCCATCCTATTTCTGAACCATCATTGCAAATCCAATATCCTTCAACACCACCATCGGGAGTTCCGACTCTAATAAACTGTTCTGAATTTAGAATCTTTTGTTTCTTTGCTAGCTGACAAATAAATTCTTCAAAGCCTTTTTGTTGAGAACCATCTATACTACGAATATTATGCCAATTAACATTTATCATTATTTACAACTTCTCATAATAAGCTCTAATCTTAGCGGCCATCAACTTGCGTCTCTGAACTAAGAATTTTTCATAATCCTTAAATGTCCAGTTCTTAATTTCAATAGGAATACAGTTATTAGCAAGATTTTTTTTGATTGCTTCTTCTGATTTGAGATTACCGATATGGTATTCCCCTGTTTTGCATTGTTCAAAGACTTTTGTAAAATATTTACAAGGTTCATCTTTGCCTACTGCGATGTTTGTTGGTGTATCAAGATAGGTAAAGTTTGCAACCTGATTATATTTTGCTTTGTCGTTGATTCCGTTATCAATCAAATATTGTTTTGGGAAGATATGATGTACATCTCCCATTGTTGTTATAAGATTTGAAAACTTTGAACCTTCGTTGAATAAGGAATCACTGCTTTCTCTGCAGGAAGCAGCCCAGAACACACAAAGATATGGACTATTTACAGAAGAAGTTTCAAGGTTCTGTACAAGTTCAACATTCCAGAAAGTATCAGATAAAGTTTTTTCGACTTCTTCAAGCCATGGCAAAAATCCTTTTTCTTTGATTCGGCGTAAATCCAAATCCATTGCAGATTCTGGAGATGAAATATAACGGCCAGTCAAAGTACTCATTACATACCAGCGCTGAACATAATTTTTTACTTTTGTTTTATCGATTGAAGAATCTTTCAACAAGCGTAAATAAAGAGTATAGGCAAAATCCAGTGTGATATCTGATGTAATAAGTTTCTTAGAAATAAAGCCGGCATCTTTGATTGCAAGAACAAACTGTTTGAAGTTGTATTCGTTCATATAATCAAGAACTCCGTTAGAAAGATTTTTGAAGGTTTCTTCTGCGATAGATTCCTTAAAATCTTTTGTTTCAAAATCACGACCTTGCAAAAGACTTACCAAATCCTTCATCTTTCCGCGTGGATATTGAGACATAAAGGCAACACGAAGCATATCGCTATAATCAGGATCATAAATGTCATCATTATCATCTTTGAGCCATTTTAATTTTGGAGCATAATCAGTTTTTGCAAATTCTTCATCCTTAGTCATTTCCGGATACCATTTTGGATCCACTGCAAGATGAGAGAAATAGTCGATTGCTTTACGAAGCATATTTCCGCCGTAAGTTTCATTTGCAGCAATACGACTCATTGCAAAGTCAGCCTGATTAAGTTTTGTTCCCTGGCTGTTAATGCGAATAAAGATTTCTGTTACTTCATCAATACTCAGTTCTTTATCGAAAAGTTCAATTACACCAAGTTTACGATTTTTGATGTCAATAAGTTTTGTAATCTGCTGATTAAAATCCTTAGGTGTAATTTCTGGATTTGTTTCACAGAATTTCTGAACAAAAGAAAAAGAATCAAAGCTTGTTTGAAATATTACAGATATATCAGGAATCCATTTCTTGTCTTTTAAGATAGCATTGTCCTGAACCGCAAAACATTCTTCGTCATTTTTAGCAAAAGGATTATAGGCGATGGCAATATGCTTCTTTTCAAAGTCAGCATTGAATACTTCAAGTCCGCTTAAAGCTGTCATCATTGCAGTAACACGTTGCTGTCCATCAATCATGATTTTCTTGCCGACAGAAAGGCTTCCGTCTTTGAGCTTTAAATCTGGACTTTTAGAGATAATCAGATAACCGGTTGGATAACCTTTATAAAGAGAATCCACTAGGTCACGAACCTGTTTTCCTTTCCAAACAAAGGGACGCTGAATCTCCGGAATTGCAATCTCATTTGATTTGATGAAGTTTAAGATTTGTTCTACTGTGTAGTCGTGTACGCTGTATTTTTCAGACATTATGATTTCTCCTTTATAAAAAAAGGGAAGAAAACAGAAACGACTTTGTGTGTGTCGCCGTAATGCAAATGCAAAACTTTGACTCATTAATGCTTATCTGATATGATGAATTCAATTCAATCAAATAATTGTGCATTAAGAATTACGCATATAAAATGCATAGCTGAAGTTTCTTTTTTCTTCCCAATTATTCTAAGTTATTCATATGGAGCAACAAATTCTTTTTTCTGTAGTTTTCTATTAAAATCTATATCCTGGCTCCAATCAGTAAATATAGTTCTATCTTTTATATAATCTACAACTTTTTCCTGTTCATTGGAAGTAAGATTCCAACTATAAAGATTATTAAGTTTTTTGATAAAAAGTATTTTTTCATCTCTTGTAACTTCTGGATAGGTTAAAAAATCGAAAATAAGCAGGAAATGGTCTGCTTTCTTTAAATTCAAATCCATACATTTTATATAATTCAGTATTTTATTTCTTTGCTTAATATAGGCATCAATGTTACTTGTAAAAGATAATAATGTAGTGCAAGTAAAATAATCAAACCGTTCAGGTATCAAAATATTTGAAACTATTTCATCTATATCTTTTTCAGGAATCTTTTCAATAAAATTTATACTTTTTAGAACCAACAATAAATTAGCTATTTCTATAAATTCATTTTTGTCTTTATTAATTTCCTTTTTTATTATATGCAATATTTCATCAAAGATTAATTTATTCACATTGTTTACATCACTTTCATCAAAATTTTCTTTCATAAAATTGTAAATATTTACCAAAATGTAAGAAAGCTTATTGCAAGGTGTAATTCTAATATCCAAAGAAAAAACATAAAAACAAACTTCTAGAATGATTTCTATCCATAATAAAGCATCCTTTTTTGATTCTTCATTTAATGACAAATCTTGGTTTGATAATCTTTTTACCATATTTTTTAGTCGATGAAAAATATATGAATCTACAGAAAAAACAGAAGTATTATTTCGATATAGTATGTTCTTTAATCTATTTATAAAGCGTATATAAGAAATTTTCAGAGTCTCAAAACTTATTTTATTATCAGATATTTTTATGCAATCAGATAATTCATTAAAAAGGAATTGTAATTCATCTTTCGCTGCTGAAACGTCCGATGCAAAAGGAACTAAAAAATCCTTCTCTTTATTATCATTTAGATAAAGTCTAAACAGTTCTAGTTCTTCCCGTATAACTTTCTCAATTAATTCCAAATTATCAATCTTATTAGAAAAAACAAACATGTCATCTACATATCTGTAAATTTCATAATCTTTATACAATTTCAATTTATAATCTTCTGAAGCTAACTTTTTTTCAATCTGTAAATCTATATATTGAAAAATTATCTCTGCAAATATTCTTGAAAATTCAGGGCCAATAACAATACCCGCAGTTTCATTATAATTTACATGTTGCATAAACTTATCAAAAGTTTGTTCAAAATTGGATAATCCAATTTGATGCTTTGCAATATCTTTTGTTTTAACTGCCCAGCTTATTGTATGTGTATAAATGCTAGAAAAACAATTTGAAATATCCAGTTTTCTCAAAAATGCATATTTCTTTTCTAATTTTATAAACTGCCGAGAATCATAGAATTTATATAGAAGCCGATATTTTGAATATTTAAAATAATTTGATGCTGTGATTATATCATCATCTTCCTCTCTTAAACATCCTTTTTTATAAAACTTGCTAGAAATTGCAGATGGATAACGTAAAGAATAATCGCTCTTCGTACATAGATATATAATATAGTCAGAATACTCTTCATATAAGTCACACAAATCCAATTGTGACAACGGATGTGGTAAACTTAGTTTTCGTTTTTTTGTATCTTTTCGTATTATACTGAAAGAATAAGGGATAAAGAAAAATTTATTATCAGCCTTTATTTTATCTATAATTGCATTTACTTTTTCAAATGCATGTTTATTAGAACTTAATTCTTTAATTAAAGAATGAAATCCATCATTTGAAAAAATAAGAGTTGTTTCATAAGGGAGAACATCTGTGAGAAGAGGTCTATATTTATCAGATAAATCAACAAATGCTAACTTTTTAGACATATTTTAACACCTTACATAATTCCTGTATTTTTTGTTCACTGAATTTAATTTTCATTTTTGAATTGAATCCAGAACATATATTTAGTTTCAAAAGTTTTTCTTTTTGAGCTGGAGTTAAATGTAGTTTTATTCTTTTGGAAAGCCGAGAATTACTTGTTATCAAATAGTTTTTGAATTGATTTATTTTATTTAAGGATGAATTATCTGTTATATATTTATAGTTGTAATAAATACCTGTCATCAAGATTCCATTTGCGTTTGAATCAATTTGATAATTACTAAAAATTAATCGTATTCTATCATAGAAACTATCAAAATTTTTATTTTGTATAAAAATCAATGCAGACTTTACAATACGTCTTTTAATTTTATCTATCTTTGATTCTGAAATAGAAATCACAAGTTTCCTTGAATTATCCTTTCTTTCTCTAACTTTTGAACTAACTTTAAAATTGTAGCCCAAAAAATCAAAATCTTTAAGGTCAGTCCCAGTATTTTTGATAAGTCTGATTTTCATCTTTGATTTATTCAAAACAAGACTAAGATTATTCTGGACATAAAAACTAACATCCTTTGAAATATCTTCTGAAGAAATGATAATTATATCATCTACATATCTTGCAAAATATGAAACTTTGCAATTATTTTTTAGATATTTGTCTAAATCTCGTAAATATAATTCTGATAATGAAGCACTAAATGGAATTCCGCGTGGTAAACCGGTGCCAGAAGTATTGTTTATTACTGTTTCAATATATGAAACAGTTTGAAAAGAAATAATACCGTCATCTCTTAATCGTTGAATTAATTTCGCCGTATCAATTGATTCATAGAATGAAGAAATATCTAATTTGATTACATAAAATTCATTCGTTGATTTAAGAATTGAAATAAGTTGCTTTATGATTCTATCTCTATTTGCTTGTTTTACCTTATAAACTCTTTTTACAAGTTTATCCAAATAGCGAAGAACTATCTTACTTTCAATATCTCCAGCTAAATACAAAGGTTTGTCATATAAATAAGTTTTATTGATATTGAAATTAAAATTTTGAGAACTTATATTTGCATAAATTCTCTTTATAATTTCATTAAAATCTACAAATTCTGAGTCTCCTTTTTCTTTATATAATTCATGCTTATGAATTAATTGTCTGACATCCCGCTCTGTAATAATTTGCTCTAACATATTTTACAACTCCCCTCTAAACGCACGCGCCAGAATTGATTTTTTTAACAGGTCAATTTGGTCTAGGACGGTTTGTGCGGCTTCTTTGGCACGGGATTCTTTTTCTAGCACGGAGTCGAGGAAATTGACAATTGATAATTGATAATTTAGAGGGGGTAGTTTTATAGGTAGATTACAAACTGTCTTCTGATTTATTTTAGGCATATTTCCAGCAGTACCTGTTGCATTATTTCTAAAATAAGCAAGAGATTCTTCAGTTTTTAATTGGTATGCAATAAATGCATTTGAGACACTTTCTCTCACCTGTAATTTCATCATCAAATCAGGATAAATAAACTCATGTTCTCCGCCTGTATAAATTGCACTAGTTCCAACTTTATCCAAAGAATTTGCTCGCTGTATTAAAATATCACCTGGTTTCAACCAAAGAAATGAATCATCAGAAATATCAGCTTCTATATATTTATAAAATTCTGGTCTGAAATATCCACTGGTAGTTGCTGATAGAGACATAGTTTTATATGGAGTTTCATAATCAACTGCTGTTGTTGAATATCCATTGCGAGGTTTTTCTATGAGAACATCTTCCAGTTTCTTCTCTTCCCAATCTCCAATTTTCAATTCTTCATTTTCAATTCTCAATTGTCCGGTGAAGGCTTTGTGAAGGATGGCGGCTTTTCGGGTTTCGAAGCTGTCTAGTACTGATTGGGCTTTTTCCTGAGCCTGGTCTAGCTTTGCGAACATTGTTTCTATGCGGTTTACGATGCGCTGTTGTTCTGCGAGGGTTGGAGGGAGAGGAATTGGAAATTTCAAAAAAGTTTTTAAACTTAAAAATTTTTGATTTGTAGAACCATTAGCTGTATTAATAATTTCCTGTTCATTTAACCGTAAATAATAAAAAAGCAAATCAGCTACATATTTCTTTTTTGTCCTAAATACAAAAGGATGTCCGTCTGTTAGTATTTTTTCATCATATTTATATATTCCACTTCGTCCTATCGAACCTGTACCCAATGTATTTAATAAGACATCATTATATTGTAAATAGTAAAAGTCTTGTTGTGCTTCAGCAAATTCTTTCGTTCCATACTTTATGAAAGTTAAATCAATTCCATAACGTTGATTTGCTTGCTGACCTATTATTTTATACGGAGTTATTTCTTTACTATATTTTGGTGATTTACCAGAAAACGCCTTTTCACAACAATCACCAATTGTCACCCACTTCCAACCTTCCGGCAGTTCATATGGTGTTTCTATATTTTGAGTTTCCGAAACAAGTTCGGAATGACATGCTTTCTTTGCCATTTACCTTCTCCGTTATGCCCAATACGGAATATACTTTTTGTTTTTACGAGAATTACTTTCCGGGTCAAATTCTTTTATAAGCCCTTTTTCTAATGTCGCTTTTATGACTCTGGAAACCATTGCGGCATTTTGTTCTTCAATTTTAAATCGTTCTCGTAAAGACTGGTTTGACATCTGTTCATTTGAAACATATTTTAGACAGGCATGCTGATAACAAGCTATCATTCGTTCGATATTACTTGTATCTGACCAGGTTTTATATGAATATAAAGTTACTACAGTCCTATTTTCTTGTACTGCGATTTTTACTGCCGGTAACTGATAAAGTTCATTGTAAAAAATAACCTTATCCATACCGCTGCCTTTTTCTTCGCAAAAGCGCATGCGTCGCATAAGGTCTGCTAATAAATCATTTCTTGGAGCATATTCATCAATAAATCTGTCGCTCTGAATTATAGGTACTCCTGGATTAGAAAACTCGATGCGATCACTGTAAATTTCTACCATAGGGCTTCCTGAAATAAAAAAATCCTGATGAACAATCATGTTTGCAACTAATTCACGAATTGCAATTTCCGGATACATTCGTTTGTCCTGACGCAGTATTGTTCCTATCTGTTCATTTGCAGGAAGCTGGCCATTTATCCATTCTACAAGACCTTCCAATCCAACAGCATAACCTTTTGTACCCGTTATCTCTCGGACAGTCTCTAACTTATTATTATTTTTATAACAAATTACTCTTATTGCTTTCCGTTTTAAAGAATCAAAATTCTCTAATCTCTTTGCAAATAGAATTGCCCCCAGATTTGTTATACTATAATTTTTTTGATTCTTGATTATCAGTTTTTCTTTTTCAAATCGTTCTATAACTCCATTCTGATCCGTTGGATATGGAATTTGCATTAAATCAAAATAAAGCTGTGTATCTAAAAGGTCAAAAACATCTGATTTTTCTACATTTTCTTTTGCAATTCCTTCTTCAAAAGTCTGTTCTGGAGTATTTCGCCAAATTTTAGCTTCTTTTTCCGGAAACTCACTTAAGAATTTTGTAATAGAATTTACTCGCACATAGGTTTTATTATTGAACGCTACAGGCTGGCGACTTGCTGCGGGAATTTTGTACATTGAAATATGAATATTTTCAGCATAATCAAATTCTATTGTTTCATAATCTATTCTGGGTGAAATGTGCATTCTAAGCCATATTTCTAATTCATCATTGCCGACTTTTTTTGAAAGTGCATGAAAATCTGTTCCTACAATTTTTCTTGTTCCATCTTCGATTCCATAAATCAAATATGCAAAAGGTTTATTATTTAAACAAGCACTATTTGATAGGGCTGATATTCGTTCTCCTATCTCTTCTTTTGAATGAAAATTATGTTTATATTCTACCCATTCATTTTCAGGATACTCCTGAGTTATAAATGTCAAAAATTCTTTTAATTCAATATCTGTCATATGTACTCCAGTCAAATAACAGTCAAATAAGAATAAGCTATTTAATTCTTTGTAATATAAAGAATTAAATAATTAACTGCTATAAAAATCAAGCATTCAGTCAAATAAAACTACAGCCATTTTACCTTCTCTAGTTCGTTTACTACATCACGAATCAAATCGGCGGCCATTTCCAGCTGGTCTATGCAGTCCTGGGCGCTTTCGATTGGGTCGGGAAGGTCTTCGTAGTCCAGGATGCTTTCGTCGCGGATAAGGCCCAGGTCAAGGCTGTTTCCTTTGGCGGCAATCTGGTCGCGGGTAAAGCAGTTCCAGCGTTCGTCTTTTACAGAAGCTCTATCTTCAGTGGTGTAGGCTTTGATGAAGTCGGCAAAGTGTTCTTTTTTGAGCTGATTTGTTTTGCCGAAGCTTTGCATATTGGTACGAAGGTCGTAGAACCAGACTTCTTTTGTGTTGTTTTCGTCTGTTTTGCCGCGGGTAAAAAAGAGGACGTTTGTTTTTACACCCTGGGCATAGAAAATACCGGTTGGCAGTCGAAGGACTGTGTGCAAATTGCATTTGTTCATTAAATCTACGCGGATTTTTTCGCCGTCGCCGTCTGCAAAAAGAACGTTATCCGGAAGAACTACTGCAGCTCTGGCTTTTCCATCTGCTTTGAGAGAACGATAAATATGCTGTAAAAAGTTCAGCTGTTTGTTGCTTGTTGTGTATGTAAGGTCGGTACGGAGTGCTCGTTCGCCACCTTTCTTTGTTCCGAACGGTGGATTTGTAAGAACTACATCGTAGCCTTTCATTTCCATTCCGATTGAACTTAGTGTATCGCCAAGTGTGATTTTTCCGTTTATATCATGAAGATATGCATTCATAAGGGCAAGGCGATGTGTATCGTGTACAAGCTCTGTTCCTGTGAATGCTTCTTTATCTTCAAACTCCTGCTGTTCGCTGGTACAATTTATAAAGCCATTATTGTTATCAAGAACATATTTATGAGCGGCAATCATAAAACCAAAAGTACCGCAGGCTGGGTCATTACACTTTTCGCCTAACTGAGGTTTTACAAGCTCTGTCATTACATCAATCAAAACTCGAGGGGTAAAATACTGACCGGCTCCGCTCTTTTTTTCTGTAGCATTTTTTTCCAGTAAGCCTTCGTAAAGGTCACCAAGTCCTTCATCTTTTGCAGAGAACCAGTCCAATGCATCAATTGATTTTATGATTTTTTCAAGATTTTTTGGTTCGTCTATAGATGTCTGACTTCCTGCATAAATTTCGAGAACACGACCTTTTGATTTTGTTCCAAGATAATCAAGAAGTTCTTTATAAAAATCTTTGAGGGCAATTCCATCTTTTGCAACAAGCTTTGCCCAGCGATATTTTTCTGGTATCTGTTCTTCTGCTCCAGGTATTTCTGAACACATCTTTAAGAAAAGAATGTATGTGAGTTCATTAAGATAATTCTGATAGGTAATCCCGTCATCTCTGAGAACATTACATAGGTTCCAGAGTTTGCTTACGATTTCTTGTGTTGTCATTTTTTTATGATCCTATTTTATGCAATATCTTCATAAAGATAAATATTTAATTCGTTGATTAATGCTTTTAACTGGAAATTAAATTCCTTATCTATTCGCTTAAATCCACCTTTGTTTCTGAAGATAACCTCGGAATCAAAGATGGATTCATCAATTGTATTTTCTACCATCAGGTTAGATTCAATGATTGCAAGCCAGTGCTGTTCTACTGGATTAAAGTTATGATTGGTTTTTAATTTCTGGAAAGCCCTGTGGATTCTTTCTTCGTGATTTAAAAGAGGAGAACCTACTGCATAACGGCGGATTATGTTGATAATATCAACCGTCATATCTGCATTTGTTGCGTTATTGATTGCAGTATTCAAACTATTAAGGTCATAGCCTTCGTTGGCAAGTTGAACACATAGAGATTTAAGCGAAGCACGTGTAAGGCTTGCCGGCTTTGTACATACAATATTGAGAGCTGTAATTTTGTCTTTGTTATCCTGAATGAAGGTTGAAAACTCTTCCAGATAATCTTCCGGCTTTTTGAGATTGTGTTTGCCATAACCTCTTGTAACTTGTACATCACCATCATCTGTATCATCGATTATGATTTTCTTCATAAGAGGTTTATCTTCGTCAATAATCTTAAACAGTTTTTCATCTTTTATGATTTGTGTCTGTGCATCTGTCGGTGACAAAGTAAGAAGATTTTTAATATAAGAATCTACAGTTTCTCCTCCTGAAAGAGTTTTGAAATCTGAAATTGCTTTATCTGTAAGAATGTTTTTCTTTCTCTGCAATTTTGCTACAAGCTGATTTACCTGGAACTGAACAACTGTTGTATCTGTCGTAGTTTTAAGAGATTCAACAAGTTCTGTAATCCTTATCTTTGGCTGCTGAACAACCGGCTTCATGTTGATTACTTCTTTAAGTGCATCGTAGATTCCAACCGGATCGTAAATAAAGAACTTCTCTTTATGGATTTCAGGACAAAGTCTGGTTGCACGGCCAAGCATCTGTTCAAAAAGAATACGCGATTTAACACAACGCATGAATACAAGATTTGTGATTGATGGAACATCAATACCTGTAGTCAGCAAATCTACTGTAACAACTACACTAGGATAAGATTCATTCTTAAATGACTTTATAAGGTCTTCAATTTTCTTTTGATTTCCACCACCAGCAGCACCTGTAATCTTCATTACTGCATTTTCTGGAATACCTTTCTGCTGGCAGATATTTTTAAGAACATCAACTATTGTATCTGCATGAGCGTCGTTCACTGCAAAAATAAGAGTTTTACCAAATGTATCTGGAGAATCGAGCATTATGTATTTTTCAGTAAGCTCTTCAAAAACCTTTTTGTTGAAATCCGGAACAACAATCTGGTCATTAAACTTTTCTACGTCGTAATCTAATTCATCTGGAAGAACTGCTTCGTTTACAATTTCCTGAGTATTCGGATCATATTTTGGAACAATTTCTCCAGCTTTGAAATGAATACCTTCGCGGCTCTTTGTTGTAGAAAGCATGAACGGTGCATCATGGTCGCAAAGATATCCTTCATAAACTGCACGGCGGTAAGAATAAGTATAAATAGGCTCTCCAAAAATCTGAGTTGTCTGTAGGGCTGGAGTTGCTGTAAATCCAATCTTTACTGCATCAAAATACTCTATGATGTTTCTATATTTACTCTGATAATCTAACTGGTCACGGAAGACAATTTCTTCATCAGCCATTTCTTTATCGAGAATATAACCTCGATGTGCTTCATCTATAATCACAAGATCAAAATCTGTTACAGCTGGCATGCAGTCTGTTTCATTATACAAAATGCGCTGTACCATTCCTTGTACAGTAGATATCTGAAGTTTTGTTTCTTTGTCTATTGTACGTTCATCAAGATTCTTAATGTTATAGATATCTGTAAGCGGCTGAAGTTGATCAAGTTTTACTTCGCTGAAAACATCAAATGCCTGTTTTCCAAGAGAGTTTCGGTCTACAAGAAGAAGGATTCTCTTAAATCTTTTTGATTTTAAGAAGCGGTAAATAAGTGCCAGGAATGTTCGGGTTTTTCCTGTTCCTGTAGCCATTGCAAGAAGCATCTGCTTTTTACCTTCTGCAAGTGTCTTATCTACAGCATGTATTGCTTCTATCTGATATTCACGAAGAGAAAGGCCGTCTTTATTTCTGAGGAAATCATCATCATCAATTACTATTTCTTGTGTTGCTTTTTCATCTTTTTCAAGAAGTTCTGAAATTCCTATTGGACTCATCCAGCCCTGTAATGCTCGAGGTGCCTGTGTAGGATATCTGAAATCTATAAACCAGATTCCGGATTTTGTTTCAAGCTGTTTAAGATATGGACGTCCATTTGTAGCAAAAGCGAGTGGAACTTTGTACTCTTTATTGATTCCCCAGGTTCCTGTTGTATATATTTTATCATCTTTCTTAATAAGACTTGAGTATTCTTTACACTGACCATCGATTACGCATGGGATATCTTTATGCTGGGCTTTTGCTTCAATTACGGCAACAAGCTTTTCACCAATAAAGAGTGCATAATCTGCATATCCGTGATTATAGATTTTTGAATCTGTCTGCCATTCGGCGATGGCCATGTTATGACCTTTCTGAGGTTTTGTTCCAAAGAGTTTTTGATTCAAAACATTTGTATCACATTCCCATCCAACTTTTCTAAGCTGTTCATCTATGAGTTCGCGGGTTTCTGCTTCGGTAAGAGGGCGAGCCCTATTTGCTTTAAACGAACGATTTCGACGTAATTCGATTTTTATTTTTGGAGCTGCAGCAGCTGTTTTTTTTGCAATTTCAATAAGTTTGTTTTCTGATTCTTCCTCGGTCTGTTCCTGAGCAGTAAAATCCTTAGGCTGCTTAAGTTTTATAATTACTTTCTTTTTTGCAACAGGAGCCAAATCTTTTGGTAAAACATATTCTTTAGATGCCTGATTTTCTTTTGAACCATAGGTCTCCGCAAACCAGAAACACAGACTGTATGAAATTGGAAGAAGTTGTTCTACGAGGATAGATGAATCTAAATCTTCGTGAACTGCTTCGTTTCCTATTTTGCGCAGGCGTGTAAAGGATTTAGCTAAGAGGTTATTTATAATGCCATAATCTTGTAAATAATGAATTCTTGATGCCTGAGGTATATCAGAAATTGAACCTGTAGGAATTGGGATAGCATCATATTCATAAATAAGAGAAGTGATTGTTTCACCGATTTTTCGAATTTTATAAAGCGCACTGTTAGGATCTGTATAACAATAATTTTCTGCAAGTTTACCTAACTTAGTGAGAACAGGAAATTCTTTTTCGAAGCAATCAAACGATGATGACATATTATAATTATATCACCGTTTTTATAGAAAATCATTATTTCCCTGTACTTATCTTTTTAATCCACTTTTCACTTTTGAGGCGGCCGAGGCACCAGAAGGTTTTTACGATGTCGTCGGATTTGAGGGCAATGTAAATCCAGAAGGCAGGCCAGTGGAAGACGAAGCCGGCGAGAATACCGAAAGGAATTGCGAGGACCCAGAGGAGGATGTTGTCGGCTACCATGAGCATTTTTGTGTCGCCACCGCCGCGGAGAACGCCCTTTGTCATAATGGAGTTTGTAGCGCGGAAGATTATGATGATGCTGATGGCGGCCATGAGCTGTTCTGCGATTTTTACGGTTTCTTCGCTTACTTTATAGGTTGAGATGATTGGGTGACTGGCTGCCATAATAAAGGCGGCAGATACTGCTCCAAGTGCCAGACCGAGTCCAAAGAACATCCAGCCCTGATCCATGGTTTTGTGGCGGTCGCCCTGGCCCAGAGTCTGGCCGGTAACAATTGCGCCGGCCTGCGAAACGCCCTGAATTACGACTGTACTCAGCTGCTGGGTTACGCTTGTGATTGCGTTAGCGGCAACAAAGGCGGCACCCAGGTGACCGATTACCATTGCAACAGAGTTGTTGCCGATTGCAAGAATTGCATCGCTCACTAGAACCGGAATAGAGATTCTTATGTACTCGCCAAGCAGGGAGCCAGTTTTCATAAAGAGGTCACGGATTCGGAAATGGATTTTTTTATCAACCCCAAAAAGGTAGCCCAGAATCATTGCGGCTTCGAAAAGGCGGGCAATCAAAGTTCCCAGAGCGGCTCCTGCAACCTCCATTCTTGGTGCCCCAAACTTACCGAAAATAAAAGCGTAGTTTGCTCCCAGGTTTACAAAGAAGGCTCCAATAGAGACGTAAAGAGGTAGCCTTACCTGGCCCACACTTCGCAGCACGATAGTTGAGACTAAGCCTGTGCCCAGAAAAAAGTAAGTCACGACTGACCAGCGGAAGTAAATATCTCCAAGTCTTATAATCTCGCTGTCGCTGGTGTAGGTTTTCATGATGGCGCTGGGGATAAACAAAGTGAGCAGGGCGAAAATTGCCGCAAGTCCCAAAGTAATTCTAAGCATGAGACAAACTGTTTGTTTGAGGGCGCGGTCGGCTTCTGCTGCCCCGGTTGCAGTCCCGGCAGTCGCCTCAGCCGTGTCAGCCGATTTTTCATCACCACCAGCGGCCTTTTTCATTCCCCAGTAGCGGGAAACAAGAACAGAGGCTCCCATTCCAAGGCCCATGCAGAAAATATGATAAATGCTTATAAATGAGTTTGCCAGTGAAGTAGCAGAAAGCGCGTTTTCACCCAAGCTTCCTACCATGATTGTGTCCAGCATGTTTACGCCGATGCTGATAAGGCTCTGTAAAGCAATAGGAAGGGCGAGTGCAAATACACCCTTATAAAAAGCAGGATCTTTCTGGAAGAGTTTCATGATGTGCTATTGTAAAACGATTAACTAGTTTATACAAGACAGCCTATTTTTTTCCTCGCAGGAGGAATTTCTTGGCCACGCTAATCGCAGCCTTCATATACCATGGACTGACTTCTTTATCAGCTTTTTTAATCATGTCGCGAATTTGTATTTCCTGAGGACAGTGTTTTTCGCATTTGCCGCAGCTAATGCAGGCAGTAGCAAAAGCAGATTCTTTTCGAAGGCCTGTAGTCTGGAAATAATCATAACGGCCGGAATAGCGCGATTCAGAATACATAAGATTCCAGGCGCGGAAAAGGCCCGGAATATCAATTCCCTTAGGACAAGGCATGCAGTATTTGCAGCCGGTACAACCAACCTTTTCAGTGCGTTTGATTTCGGCAATTATCTGATCAATAAAGGCAAAGTCCTGGTCTGTAAAGTGACCGGCACTTGCGTCTGCGGCAATGCGGCAGTTTTCTTCTACCATCTCAAGGCTGTTCATGCCCGAAAGAACACAGGTAACCTCGCTCTGATTGTAAAGCCAGCGGAAGCCCCATTCTGCGGCAGACCAGCCGCGGGCATTCGAAGCAATCAGTTTTTTTGCACCTTCCGGAAGAAGGCCAACAAGTTTGCCACCGCGCAAAGGTTCCATAATCATAACCGGAATGCCCTTAGCGGCTGCGGCTTTTACGCCCTCTTCGCCGGCCTGAGAAACTTTATCGAGATAATTATACTGAACAAGACAGAAGTCCCAGTCGTAATCATCAAGAATCTTTTTGAACATTTCTGTAGTGCCATGGAAAGAAAAACCGATGTTCCTGATTTCACCGCTTGCCTTTTTTGAAGCAATCCATTCTTCAATGCCAAGAGACTTAAGCCTTGCCCACTGAGAATAATCGGTGAGGTGATGCATGAGGTAATAATCAACATAGTCAGTGCGGAGGCGGGAAAGCTCTTCAGAAAAATATTTATCAATTGAAGCTCTGTTGGAAATGAGATATTGAGGAAGCTTAGTCGCAATATTGATTTTCTGGCGGAGGTCATTGCGTTCAACAATTTCTCCAAGAGCTGCTTCACTGCCAGAATAAATATAGGCGGTATCAAAATAATTAACACCAGCTTCAACAGCGGCAAGAATTTCTTTTTCGGCTTTTTCTAAATCAATACGGCCTGCCTTTGTAGAAAAGCGCATGCAGCCGTAGCCTAAAATAGAAATATCCTCGCCCTTTTTATTCTTTCTATATTGCATAGAAAACTCCGCTAATATTTTTCTATATTATATTTTATATCGCTTTCAGACTTTTTTACAAGTTTATTTTACAAGGGCATGCTTTTGCCAGCGGCGGCTCTTCCATCGCAAAAGCATTACAAGGCCTCTTGTGGTTTCATCAGTTCCGATTCCAAGCCAGAAGCCAACGAGGCCAAGCCTGCATTTTAAGCCGAGAATATAAGAGCCTAAAACCATAAAGGTCCAGTTAGAGAAGATGCCGTAGAGAACAGGGAAGCGGACATCGCCGGCCCCCTTCAAGGCACCAACGTAAATCAGGTTCAAAGAACGGCCGAACTCAATGTAAGCCGAGTAAATCAGCAGGGTGCTTACAAAGCCATAAACTTCCGGAATGTCTGTAAAGATTCCGATTACCGGTCGCTTTATCAGGTTTACAACCACCATCATAACCATGGAGAAGGTAGTTGCAACTAACTGATAGCGGAAGACCTTTTTGTAAACAATATCATTCTGTTTTGCACCAACAAAATATCCGGCCTTAATCTGAGTGGCCTGGCCAATCGCAATAGCCGCAACAAATACAAAGCGAAGAATCGTCATTGTATAAACCTGGGCTGACATAGCATAAGTTCCCAGAGTGGAAATCATTGCCATAATGGTAATCTGGCTTACGTTGTAAGAAAGACTTTCACCGGCAGTAGGTACACCAACCTTAAGAACAAGGCGGAAGGCTTCACGCGGCACCTTAGTAATTCCGTGCAGGTGGAATACAACATCGCGGCGGCGCTTAATAAACACTCGGAAGAGAATGCAGGAAACAAGCATAGAAAGTCCCGAAGCCCCCGCAACACCAGGCACTCCCAAAACTGGCAGACCAAACCAGCCGTAAAGAGACAAGGCATTTCCCAAAACGTTAGTAAGGTTTGCAACGATAGAAACAATCATAGCTTCACTTGTGTAGCCGTAGCTTCTGAGAATTGCCCCCTGCAGCAGACTGAAGGCGTTAAAGAAACAGCAGATTCCGCCAAAAATTATGAAATACTGCCATGCGTAATGGCGTACAATTGGATCCAGAGTATAGCGGTCCAGCAGCCAGCCTGTTCCGAAAATAACCAGGGCAGTCATAAAAATTGACATAAAGAAAACCATAATTGCACCGGCCTGGGCAACGTGATTTAATTCACTTTCAGATTTATCTGCACCAAGGAACTGGGCAAGGACAATAGAACATCCGGTTCCAATTACCGAAAAAAGAATAGTCAAAAAGAAAGAGTACTGAGAAACAAGACCTACAGCCGCAACCGCATCGTTGCTGTAGGAGCTGAGCATCATCGTATCAACAGAAGATACCAGAATACGGAAAAACTGCTCCATAGCGATAGGGAGAGTAAGCTTAAGCATTGGCAGGGCGCCACGGTTCTTTTTAGAAGTCATTTCATTAGCCATAGCGGTAATTTAGCATTTTGCAACTACTTATAATAGTAAAATTCTATATAGATTTTGCTCATTTTTTTTGTGAAATTTTCATATGTATTGATGAATAGAAACAAAAAATCCGATATTATAATAGAAACAAATCAATAAAAGGTGGAAACATGACATTCACTTCTATCCTGGATTCCATTGACGGAATCGTGTGGGGAATCCCTACAATCGTTTTAATTCTTGCCACAGGTCTTATCATGACCATCAGTGCACGTGGCATTCAGTTCACAAAGTTTGGACGTGCCTTCCGTTCTATCTTCAAAGAGAACGAAGGTAAAGGTGAGCTTTCTGGTTTTGCAGCACTTTGTACAGCTCTTTCAGCAACAATCGGTACAGGTAACATTGTCGGTGTTGCAACAGCTCTCGTAGCCGGTGGTCCTGGAGCCCTCTTCTGGATGTGGATTGCCGCAATCCTTGGAACAGCAACAAAATATGCAGAATGTATGCTGGCAATCAAGTACCGCGAAGTAAGCCCTGATGGACACGTACTCGGTGGACCTTTTTACACAATCGAAAAAGGAATGGGACCAAAGTGGAAGTGGCTCGCAGTTCTCTTTGCAGTATTCGGAGCCCTTGCCGGTATCATGGGTATTGGTACAATGACACAGATTAACGGTATTACATCAGCTGTAAACAATGCCTTCGACCCAACAAACTCACACATCGCTTTCACACTTTTTGGAAACGACTACACATGGGCAACAGTAATTTCCGGAGCAGTAGTAACAGTTTGTACAGCCCTCGTAGTAATCGGCGGTATCAAACGTATTTCTAAAGTAGCAGAAAAAGTAGTTCCTGCAATGGCAATAATCTACGTATTCCTTGGACTTTCAATTCTCATCATGAATGCAATGAAGATTCCAGGAGCCTTCGCCCTCATCTTCAAGTCAGCCTTCGGATGGCGTGCAGTTGGAGCCGGTGCAATGGGCTTCGTATTCAAGCAGATTACAGACTCAATGCAGAAAGGTATCGCCCGCGGTATCTTCTCTAACGAGGCCGGCCTTGGTTCTGCCCCAATCGCTGCATCAGCAGTTCAGACAAATGAGCCAGTAGAGCAGGGCCTTGTAAACATGACAGGTACAATCATCGATACACTGATTATCTGTACAATGACAGGACTCGCAATCGTAATCGCTTTCTACGGCGACATCATTGGTGGAGTTGTAGAATGGAACGCAGATGCTCAGGGTGCCGTACTTACAGCTACAGCCTTCTCAAAGGTACTTGGCGGCGACGGCCACAGCGTTCAGTTCCTGCTCATGCTTTGTCTTGCCTTCTTTGCATTTACAACAATTCTCGGCTGGGACTACTACTCAGAAAAATGTCTCGAATATTTGACAAAGGGAAGAATGGGCCCAGTTAAGGCATACCGCTGGCTTTACATTCTTGCAGTTGCAATCGGACCATACTTTACAGTTAATGCCGTATTCACAATCGCCGACATCTTCAACGGCCTTATGGCAATTCCAAACTGTATCGCCCTCATCGTTCTCAGCGGCGTAGTTGCAAAAGAGACAAAGGCTTACTTCGATAAGTATCCGACTTTGTAATTAGGAGGGGAAGGCCTTCCCCTGCGCGCAAGCCCGCTTCGCGGTCTTGCGCTACCCCTTCTAACGGGGGCTCCGCCCCCGTAACGCCCCCGCATGGTGGTTGAGTAGCCCGAAGGGCGTATCGAAACCACCATAACTACTAGACTTCTTCCCCATTCATATAAATCTTATTACGACCATCAGTCTTTGCAAGGTAAAGGTTTTCATCAGCAATCTTCAGAGTTCTCTGATAATCCTTACAGAAAGAAGCAATACCCGCAGAAATAGTAACCGGGTTTCCTTCAACCACAAAGAGCATTCTTACATCGTGCATAACATGCTGAAAGAGCTCTAGAGTAATATCATCCGGCAGGCGGGAAAGAATAACAAACTCTTCGCCACCATAACGGAAAAGCTCAAACTCATTTGAGCAGTATTTTAAAACAATCTGCGAAAGATTCTGCAGGGCAACATCACCAATCTGGTGACCATAGGTGTCGTTAATATTTTTGAAGAAATCAATGTCATAAATAATCAGGCTTTTAAAACCAAGCTCGGCGCGGTTATCCAGGGCGCGGCGGTTGTAAAGACCTGTGAGCTCATCGCGGCTGGAAAGCTCGCGGTAGCTTTTCTCTGAATCTTCCAGCTTCTGATTCTGCTTCATAAACTGTTTGGAAACAAGGAAGCAGACAAAGAACAAAAAGAGGTAGGCCGAAGAAAAGGCAGTACAGTGCTGAATCATACTTGTATTGGAGAGCACTGTTCGTCCCGGAAAATAAGGTGCCTTAAAAGTGAGCACAAATAAAGCATTATAAAAAATCAGGTTGAGAATAGGCAGAGAAAAACTTCTTTTCCTTACAGGCAGTGAAAATCCGTAGTACATGGGAATAATCATCATGTAAAAAGGAAAGCCGCAGATAACATTTCCCGTAGTAATGTACATAGCAGTAAAGGTTACAAAGCCGCAAAAAGTTATGGAAAGGATATTAAACTTGCTGTAACTCTTATGTCGGAAGCATAATAAATAGAAAATTAAGGCAAGAACAAGCGTACATGCAAAACAGACAGCAGTATCCAGAATAAAATTCTCGGCACCACTAACGTGAGCAAGTCCTGTAAAAAGCGAAATTAACGTCCCCAAAAAGTTCGCAGAGATGCCAAAAATTCCAAGAATTATGGCAAGCTGCTTTGCAAAAGCATTGTTCTGCATATTCGTTAATTCTAACTCTGAAATGAGGATTTGTCAAAAAATGGAAAGGTACCACAGAAAGCCACGTCATTGCGAGCCCGAAGAAAGAACGTCATTGCGAGCCCGAAGGGCGTGGCAATTCATCTAGCAAATTACGCGGCCCTGTTTATTCTTAATTCTTTCAATATAATCCTCAATGCTCTTGAGCGGGCTGTCAAACTCCATGCCGCCAACTGTCATAGAGCCTTCGTCTTTTTCTTCCAGGGCAAAATTAATGTTGTGAATATCAGAGCCGCTGGTCATAGGAAAGTTATAGAGCTGGGCGTAGTGCAGGGCAAGCTCGTTCTGGTCCGGGGTGTTGCCGCCATTGTAAACTTCAACTCCGTGAACCTCGCGCGGGTGCAGGTGAATCGCGTTGATGTAGCCCCTCAGTCTGAAAGGGTGGGCCTGAATCATAAGACCGCCCTCGCGGTTTACGGCATCAAAAAGCTGGGCGTGATTCATAGTTTCAACATCCGGGTGGTCAAAAAGCCAGTTTTTATCCAGCCCGTAAACAAGATAGTCATCGCCCTGGAAAGTCTGTTCAATTCCAAAGAAAACCTTAAAATCTCCGCCGTCTGCTGCATTCTGCTTTTTTGCCTCGGCCAGGGCAGCCTCGTAGCCGGCGCAGTACTGTTCTATACGGGTATGCCAGTCCAGCTCATGAGAAACGGCCGTGTTGCCGCCAAAAAAGTGATCTGTTACAAAAATACCGTCGTAACCAAGCTTTTTATAAACTGAAATATATTCTGCGCCGGAAGAAGTACCACATTTGCTGGCCTCGCAGGTATGCAGGTGAGTTTCGTATTTGTATGTTTTCATAATAGAAACAGTATAGCACTAAATTAAATAAGTCTGAATCATTTTTTCAACTATTTGAGTATCAAATTTTTCGTCTCCGGCCTCAAATGTAATAATCAGGTTTTGTCCGGGAAAAAATCCGTTATAGGCATAGAGGTTAATTTTTCCAATTGCATTATTTGCGTATCCGGGAGTGCACATTAAACCAAAGTGTTCCCAATAAAATTCCTGCCGCGTGCGAAGATTCAGACATAAAAAATCAGGATAAAAGGTTCGCGTTTCAGAAGGCGACTTTTTGATTTTCAGAGGGAACTCATATCTGTAGGGAATGCCCATGTGGTGTAAGGTGTCTGCAATAATAACTTCTGATTTTGAGCGTACAGTTTCGCCATTGGCAGTAAGAAGTTTTTTATCCTCATCCTGGAAGTCGCGGCCCTTCCAGGTGACGGCTTTCCATTGGGTGGCAAACTGTTCTTTTGTGAGCGTAAGTGGGGTGGTGAGGCCGCAACGTTCCGGGCAAAGTGAGTCGTAGATTTTCGGCAGATGAGAAAGATTGTCAGTTTGTTTAAGAAAATTTTCAAGGGCGCGGATTTCTTTAGGGATTTCTGTAAGCAGGCGGCGGTCGTATTCTTTTTGAGCAAGCTTGGCCGCAAGGGCGAGGTTCTTTTTGGCAATGTAGGTACCTCGAGATGCGCCGCGCTGTGTAATGTGGTAAAACTCAGTATGAGTTTTCTTTCGCGAAAGTTTAAGGTGACCAGAAGGCGCATTTTCGAGACGCTTTTTTACTTTGAGCAGGGCTTGTTTCAATTCAAAAAGCCTCTCTTCCAGTTCCTTACCAATTTCCGTGGGTTTTAGTAAATCTACAGACATAATAAATCTCCTTCTTAAAGAATTACCGGATTCCCAGCGCAAAAGCGCCCGCCCATTCCGACAAAACGTTCCCTCGCGACCTGTTTTGTCGGAAAATTACGGAGTTCTCGGCACAAAACAGCCAGCTCATTCCGACAAAACGCTTCATCGCGACTTGTTTTGTCGGAAAATTCTGGAGTTCTCGGCACACAACAGCCAGCTTTTTCCGACAAACCGCCCCCCTCGCGACCTGATTTGTCGGAAAATCCCAGAGTTCTCAGCATAAAACAGTCAGCTCATTCCGACAAAACGCTTCCTCTCGACCTGTTTTGTCGGAAAAACCTCGTGCCCTCAGCGCAAAACCGCCCGCCAATTCCGACAAAACGCTCTCGCATGACCTGTTTTGTCGGAAAATCCCGATTTCTCAAAAATCTCCACATATAATATTGCTTTAATATGTCAAAAAAGGAAGTTTTTCGAACACTTTTTCAAAAAAATCATCATAATCCAGAACTTACGCCTTTAATAGGCTTGAGATATTTAATTCTGAGGTGACTTCCCCCTTCTTAAGCATTCAGTTATAATCAAAATATGGACAAAACAGTTTACATCATCGGGCATCGTAACCCGGATACCGACGCGGTTGTTTCTGCGGTCGGTTATGCAACATTGAAAAATCTTTTAGGACATCCTGAATACAAGGCGGCGCGGGCAGGACATCTTAATCCGCAGACTGCATATATTTTTGAAAAGTTTGGAATTCCAAGACCGGAGTATTTGCCGGATCTGGTGCCAAAGGTAAAGTATTATATGCAGGACAAGGTGGAAACTGTAACTGCTGATGTCTCTGTATGGGCCGCAATCGGTAAAATGGAAAAAACTGAAATACGTGTTCTGCCGGTTGTAGACAGTGAAGGACACTATCAGTCGCTGCTTCATTACTCGGGTTTTGCCCGCGGAGTTCTTACAATCTTAAATCCGGAAAAGAAGCACCGCTTTTCAACAAGCATCAGCCTGATTCAGAAAACCCTTAACGCTCAGCCGATTTACATTGCCGGCGA
>Ga0247608_10000420_pt1 | contig 69673 bp, 62 predicted proteins | sample 176DNAGHGlowgp2_FD_193490 | JGI IMG/M metagenome (GOLD analysis project Ga0247608, IMG submission 193490) | Sheep rumen microbial communities from Palmerston North, Manawatu-Wanganui, New Zealand - 1766 DNA GHGlow gp2 | ecosystem: Host-associated > Mammals > Digestive system > Stomach > Rumen ... | reverse complement strand
GCAAGATGACAAAACTTTGTTCATACTTGAATGTTGACAAACCCAGAGATGAATGAGTTCTATTGATGGTTAAAGGAACAGACTTTAACTTGAGAAGAAAACATTATAGAGCTTAGAGATAAGTTCTATGCTAACAAAGCTATGATTAGCTAACATAGGGAGTCGTCCACCTCGGCACGGACGGATAATGTGGAGTATCACACTGTAAATATTAGCTTTAGTATTAGTAATGTGAAGTACAAGCATTATGAGTAGTGAGGTTAATATGATATATCTTCTCCTTTTGCGGGGTAGCTCAGAGGCAGAGCAGTGCCGTTTGGGGCATATGTCGTGGGTTCGAATCTCACCCCTGCCGAGGAGGGATAATATAAGCACATAGTGTAACGGCTAGCACAAGAATCTCCAAAGTTCTTAGTCTAGGTTCGAGTCCTAGTGTGTTTGCCATTTTATATTTCAAATATAGAAACGATGTATATACCAAATGTACCAAAAATTGCTGAGCCGCAATCTGAAGAGCTAGCAAATGCTTTAGCAGAAAATGCAAGACTAAAGAAAGAATTAGAGCTTGCTAGAATAAGAGATGAAAATAGAAAGATGCAAGAGGAAATTAATAGAATTAACAACCCATATCAATTATGGCCATATGCTCCTGTCGATATCAATAAACCACAAGTTATCTATTGTACATTAGAGGCCTAGCTTTATGTTATTACTTTATACCTATGGAAAATTTTATAAAGCTATTGAATGAGTATACCAAGCAATCATATGATGACTATAGCTTTTTTAAGTATATAGAGTACACTCATAGTTTCTATGTCTCTGACGATGGATATGAAAGTTATATGCCAGAAGAAGTAATACTTGGTAAAAAATTTGGATTTATTTCTCGGCTAGTAAAGAACGATAAGATAGACCGGCACAGTAAGAACTTAGAACCTGATATGAAACGAATTAGAATACCACAAAATTATTATATAAGTTGAGGCCAATCTCTTGATTTACAGCATAAGAAAGCAAAATATTTAGATTTAACGGCTTTACTGTCTATTCAAGATGAGCCTATAAAATATCTATGTGAGATTATTAAGTAATCAGATTTATATCATTATTATATACGGATGGTACTATTTATATTTATGCTACCTATAATACTACTACTAACACTATTGTTAGCAGGAGCTGTAGATGGGATGTTATTGGATTGAGCCTTTGCCGACTATCTAAAAGCTTGGGCAAAGCATTGGCTAGATGGTAAAAAGCCAAAGGAAAATTAGTTTTATTTCTTGTTTGCTATAAAGATGTGTGAAGCTTGAGAAACCTGTTCAGGATGCGGGACAGGATTAGTTATATTCCTATGTGTATTGTGAGTTATATTTATTTATATAGCAATCGAGGCATATAGTGATTGAGCATTAAGCGAATGGATTTGAGAATGGATAGAAAGTTGGATAGATAAATTGCCTCGTCCTAAAAATAGAGATTAGTTTTTATTTATTATTTATTATAACCTATGAAAAACTTTATGGTTTGATGTTGGAGTATTGTCATTCTACTCCTAGTTATCTGTGGTTTTAACTCTTGGTTTGTAGTTGAGCCTGGATACAATTGATTTACTGTTACACTAGGAAGGGTTAACAGTACTGTTTACACGGATGGATTACATTTTAAAACTCCATTCATTACTAAGTCTGTAAAGTATAATGTACAGACACAAAAATTAGATGCCACAGCTGATGCTAGTTCAAAGGATTTGCAGAGTGTTGGTGCTACTATTGTAGTTAATTACAAGTACAAGGAAAGCGAAGTAGTAAACCTATACAAAAATGTAGGTAAAGAAGAAAGAGTAGCTGAAAAGATTATTACTCCTGCTATTCAAGAAGTATTTAAGGCAGTAGTTGCTAAGTATTCAGCAGAAGAATTAATCACAAAGAGAAGTGAGGTATCTAAAGATATTGAGGATACATTGAACAAGAGACTAGAACAGTATGGAGTTCAAATCCAGCTATTTAACATTGTAAACTTTGACTTTAGTAAATCATTCAACGATGCCATTGAAGCTAAGGTAACAGCTGAACAAGAGGCATTGGCAGAAAAGAATAAGCTAGAGAAAGTTAAATATGAAAGCGAACAGAAAATTGTTACGGCTGAGGCACAAGCTAAGGCTATTGAAATTCAAGCTAAAGCTATTCAAAATCAAGGAGGTGCTGAATATGTAAAATTAAAATGGATTGAAAGATGGGATGGTAAATTACCTGTAACTATGGCCTGAGAAGATAGTTCATTTATAATGATGATGGATAAATAATGGAGAAGGTGCTTGCTATAACCTGCATAATAATTTGCTTTGTAGAAATAGTCTGGTGTATAATCCAGTGAGAAATAGCAGCACTAATACTATTTATAGTAGGTGCGGCACTATGGATTTATAATTTAACCCAAATGGGATAATGAAACGATTTAAACCATTCACTCCTGCTTATGATAAGAAAGCTAAATGGGCCGACTATCGATATAACACAATGAAGGAGCTAGCAGAAATAAATTGAGAAACTGTGGACTTGAAAGAGAAGTATTGAAGAATGGACGCTAGCTATAGTTGATACCCAATGTTGCTAGAAGAAACTATGGATGATTATGAGGCCATTAGTGAGGAGAGTTGTATGTATTGTAATAAACATTGCAAACAATATTGGACTCACGAAGATAGCTGGCTCATTCATCTATGCCTCCCTTGTTTAATAGGGGACAAGATTACAATTTTACTTGAAAGAATTATTAAACGATGGAGGGAGAGAAACGACAGAAGCGATTGATATACCTCATTTACACGCTCGGGATAGAATTATTAATCTTCTTTGTTCGAATATACATAGAAGTAGAATATTGAAAATGAACAACACAATTACCTGACAATGTACATATTAGGTCTGAACTAATAAATACTTGAAACAGGGTCAATGAAGAAAAAATTGACCCTGAATTGACCCTGTTATAATGAAAACCTTTATATTAAAACAAAAACAAAAATGAAAGTATTATCCTTATTCGATGGGATAGCCTGTGGGTATGAAGCTTTAAAAAGAGCAGGCATCCCTATTGATGTTTACTATGCTAGCGAGATTGACAAACACGCAATCAAAGTCGCCAAGGCCAACCATCCAGATATTATAGAGATTTGAGATGTATGCCAGGTAGAATGAGATAGATTAGATTTTGTCGATTTAGTTATAGGTTGAAGTCCTTGTCAGGGGTTCTCTATGGCTGGTAAAATGCTCAACTTCAATGACCCTAGAAGTAAATTATTCTTTGAGTTTGTAAGATTAGTAAAGGAATGTAAACCAAAGTTCTTCTTACTAGAGAATGTTAAGATGAAAAAAGATTTCATTAACATTATCAATGAACAACTATGGGGAATAACTCCTGTAAAGATTGATTCAGCTTTAGTTAGTGCACAGCATAGAGAGAGATTGTATTGGGTAGGTAAACTACAAGATGATTGAACTTATGCTAAAGTAGACATCCCTCAACCAGAAGATAAATGAATTACTTTGAAGGATATCTTGCAAGAGGAAGTAGATGAGAAGTATTGTTTGTCCCAACAACAAGTTGATATGATTGCTAGATGGGGATGATTTGAAGACCCATTAGCTAATATGAAAGGCACTAACGATAAAATGGGAACACTCACTACTCACTGTGGTAAGATGTCTAATGGAATAAAATTGATTAGATGAAGACCAAAGATGCCTTATGAACCAGGGCATAGAACATTGCATTTTACTCACTATTATGATAAGTGTCCAACACTTACAACCACTTGTGCTAGTGGAGACCAGAAGAATGTGGTATTAAATGGAGATGTAATTAGAAAACTCACACCTATAGAATGTGAGAGACTACAAACCCTACCAGATGATTATACTTCTGCTGCAAGTGACACCCAAAGATATATCCAATTGGGGAATGGTTGGACTTGTGATGTGATAGCACACATATTTAAATATTTAAAATAAAGATGAGATTACCAGAAAGCGAAAGGGCAGCTCGTATTATGTGATGAGGTTATACGGTATGAACTCCTCTTCAGCACGAATTTCAAGACACTTTAATGAGGTCTTATATGCGTGACAAGTTAAGAATTTATGTATGGCCTTTTTGACCTGTAGATACTATGGACGGAGAAAGTATCCAACCTTCTTTCGGTTGACACATCCAGTATTGTGCCGCATTAGATTTCCCTGTAACATTTGAATGGGATATGCCTCACGACTTACATAATATAGCTTGCAATTTATGTGAATATTTAGATAAAGAGGTAGCTGAGATATTGTATTCAGAAATTGAATCGTATTTTAATCGCACTTTAGCAGAGTTACAAATAGATGGCGAAAGAGACGGTTTCCTCGCAGATGTCTTTCAAGTAAAATTCCCTCCTTTTCAAGATGGGGCAAGAAGGGCAAGAGCAACCACAACAGTTACAACTACTCCTATACAAATAGGTGCGAGCCCATTCACATATTCATCTGATGTAGTTTCTCGCCAAGATATGAATGATTATTGAGAAAGTATAGTTGATAGAATGGAACGTAGGATAGCAGAAGTGGAAGAAAATATGATGAGGACTGCATATCGTGGAGATAGACTGTCTAACGAATTAGAATATATAACCCAAGACGAATACGAAGAAAAGAGAAGAGACTGAGAGTTAGACCCAAATAGAGTTTATTTAGTTTTTAATAATAGTTAATTATGAGACAACCTGAAAAAGAATGTGCTTGTGAAAGTACAAGAGAAAACTTAGACTTTTTAAATGAAGCAGTTTTCTGAGTAGCCAAGGATATTATTGAGCACGGAAGAGTTTTAGATTTGTATGCAGAAAGAATCTATTCTACAGAAGAAGCCTGCTTCTGAGTTGATTGAGAATGAGGATTCAAGAAAGAGATAGAGACAATAAAGAAAGACCAAATCATAGATGCAGAGAACTTATCAGATGCTATTGATATTATGGCAAACCTACAAAAAGCAGATAAAATGATACTTGATATAATTATTAAACAGAATGAAACAATTAAACTTTTAAGTGATGAAGTTAATAAATCGTATAATGGTATCATATTCCTTACAGTATGGTCACTTATTTTAACAGTTTTAACTGTTATTACTTCAACAAATGTATTCTTCTAATCACATTAGTATGGGCTTTGGCTGTTGCCATTGCCCATATTGTCGTCACGTCCATAAAACCAAATATGGATATTATAAGAGGTATAAATCATATTGGGGGTGACTTCGCCCATATCAATATAAAAAGATTATAAAGAAGCTTCGTCAGCATAAGCACGACGAGGAACTACCTAACAGACTTTTTAATATTATGCCCTACACAGACTAATGGCTATAGAACAAGAAATTCCCTTTGAAGAATATAGGGATAAGCAACTCCGCCTGCCTTTCATAGAGGAGTTAGATAAAATATTATCTGCCCACCCAGAAATGGTAGAGTTTGTTATTCGCCCACACGATGATATGGTGGATGTACAAATAGGCTGAACTACATATTATGTTATCACAAAAAGACAATATCATCTCTTAGTAGATGAAGAATAGGTTAGTAAAATTCCTTAAAAAAATATAATCTATATATAGAAACTTTTATTTCTTGTACAGATTATATGGAGAAAGACCAAGAAAAAGAAAAGACCCCAATTTGTAAACATTGAATACAAATTGAAAGCTGCAGAAAATGCTTATTTGAAACATTATGCCATTATGAGGAAATGTGTGAGAAAAATAAAGTACGAAGGGGTGGAACTCTCTAGCCAGGGGTGGTAGTTGTTCGCAACGGTTCTCGGAGATTGAGCTCAATCATCTGGAGCCACCTTAAAGAGGAGAAGAGGATATGGTCGGCACCTTTGTATACATAGTATACATTGGGAAGATTTAATTCTTAATCCATCGGATGAACCAAAAGCTTTTAAAGCTTCTGATAGTTATTATGGTTATAATTATAGTATTCATACTATGATATAGTCAGTGACACACAGAAGACATTACTGAGATGCAAGAACTCACTCCCGTAGAAACAGAAGTTACAACAGTTGTTACTACAGGAGCTGTAGAGGAACAAGTAATTTATACTTGGGAAGATACAGAAAAAAAACTTGCAGAACAAGTTGATAGACTTGTGGGGAATTACGATATTAGTTTTACTATCGTACACGAATGCTCTTTGAAAGTGAAGAACTATAAAAAGTGTATTCAAGATGTTGTTGGAGTTAGCAATGCTGAGTCCTCAATATTTAAGAAGGGGATGTACCCATCTAATAATGGTTTCTGATTAATGCAGAAAACAAAGAATGGATACATAAAAAGAAAGTTTTCTTCTATAGAAGAAGGCATTAAGTATCGAGTAAATCTCTATGCAGAGAAATGACGAGAGAAAAGAACAACTGGGCAAGATTGGCTCAATTGAAAATATTGTACTAGCGAGTGTAAGTGACGAACGAAAAACTATTCTAGTGCAATTAAAAAACTTGGTGAGCTAGACTAGCTCAGACAGGCCGTATCCTCTTTATAAAAAACATTTGCAATTGATATTAAATTCAGTATAAGGTAATTGTAAATATTAATTTACCCCAAAAACAAAAACAAAAAAATGAATGTTGTACCGCATATCCTTCTAAAAAAGGGGGATAGAATAAGAATACCCCAAGGGGCTATAGACTTTATTGTCGAGGTTGTAGATATTATTGAGTGAAAACTCTTAGTAGAATACAATGACAATAGGTTTTGTGTTCCTTGGGGTTTCTTTTTAAAAGATGAGGGGTATTACAGGCCACTCATCTATACCAATGTGCCAGAAAATATTTCTGACAACGGTACTACCTAGCATTTCTCTCTGAAAAATGTGGGAATTTGGTAGTAAAACTATTTGAAAAATGTGGTGAAGGTGGAAATATTACCACTTTGAACACCACAAATTATTTATATTATATTAGATGAGAATTGATGAACAGCTATTATCCGTTGTCGCGAGTTCGCAGACAGTTGTCTAATGATGAACTAGACCATATGCTCGCAACCCCAACCGACAAGAAAGGTTGGAGTTACTTATTTGCGAACAATGACTGAGAGCGATTAAAAGTGGAGACTAATAACCGCTACAACATTACCTCTGTATCCTTTACCCCTAAATACAGAAGTCTTTGAAGGAGCTTAAAGATAGCTCAGACAAAGAAAACAAAAGTATGCCGATACCTTAGTGCGCTAGCTGTAAAAGAAAATTAAGAAATGTCAACTAGCTAAATATCGTGCGAGGTATTTTATACAGATTCCTAATTTGAAGTCAAGGGAAATTTAAAAAAAGTATATGTAATGAAAACCACAGTATCTAACGGGCGAAAAGCTATGTCCTTATCACAAGCAAAAAGGGTGTTGCAGGAAGAGGCTGCAGCTGTGTGACTAGAACGAGCAGACGAACTTGAAGCTGACTTCTCTACCGAAGTAGAATTTCTTTTGGGTCTGAAGGGCCGATGGCTCCTTTGCCATATGAGGAAAGATTATCCTTACACTATTAGATTCAGACTAATATGAGAAAAAGACTACGAGAAGGTAAGCCCTAAAGCATTCGTTAAACTCGCAAAACAAAAACTTTTACATTAAACAAAATCAACTATGGGAATAAATCCATATAAATCAGTAAGTGGTTACACCGTAGTTTATAATCACTGAGCTATTAAAATTATCACGAAGGATAAAATCGATGTAATGGAATGAGTTGTCTACCTGCCAAAATCGCTCATTCAGTTTATCCTAGAGTTTGATATTCCATCACCTTTAAAAGCCTCAGTGCTGTCACTTAATGAAGAAGTTGGCTGTTTAGTGGATGCTATCTGTTTTTCTCCTGATGAGAAAATAGGGTTCTTAACTCTAAAGAATCTATATTACATAACAAAATAAAAATTTCCCCTTGACTTGGGAAATAAAATCGTTAAAAAAGGGTTACCTTTATTTAATTAACCTATTAAAAAAGATGCCAATCTTTTGACAACCGACTAGCGATAAGCCTAGACACCCATCAGCTTCCTGGGCTAATTGGAAGAACTGAGCTTTCTTTGCTTGGGACAGAGATGCTCAAGAAGAAAAAGAAATCACTTTACCTAAGGAGTTCATTGTTATAGCTGAAAGCTATAGTATTAAATGATACCTACAGGATAAAGGATGAGTATGGTCAAATGAAATCTATTCATTTGCTAACGACCCATTTACTGTAAGAAGTAATAATGGAGAAATCCTTTACGAAGGATTATGGAAAGACATTAAGGACAAAGTAAAAGCTTTAGGATTAAAGATTACTACTAATGTCCATTATGTTGACCCTAAAAAAACAGATGTACTTAGAACTTTCTGTATTAAATGAGCTGCTTCACAAGAGTGGATGAACTCATTCTCTAATGAAAATAGAAATGCAGAAGCCAATAACACTGTAACATTGAAGGAAGTTAAAGAGGGAAAGACTTGAAGTGTAAAATATACTTACCCTTCATTTGCTACTGTAAAACCTCTAACTGCTGAGCAGAGAGTTCTTCAACAAGAATGGGGAGCTAAATTATTTACATACACTAATGAGGTAAACAACTCAGAAGATGTAGAAGAAACTCCTGTAAATAAATATGATGATGAACTTCCGTTCTAAGACACCCTTTATGTCACAATAAATATTACCAAATGTTATACCATCAATTCGCACCTCTTAAGGAAGATTATAAAACTATCATAGTTTCAGTGACAGAGATAGAAAAGGCTCTAGTTCCTGCTCCGTCTTTTGTACAAGAGTTGGAGCCTAAGAAAAAAGCCAATACATATTGGGTTTGAAACTTAGTAGAGAATATCGTATTCGCTAGAATTAATCAATGAGTTGAGGCTGCACAGCATCAAATCGAGATTGCTAGAAGTATGATGAACCCAGAAAGAATGAGATACTTCTCTCCTAAATGAGATGAAGATAAGCAATTCCAATGGCTCTATGAGTGACTAGAACAGCTTATTCCATTATCTGAGCAATATGAGGCTATAGGTCTGTATGATATAAGAAACCTTAGGAGTGCAGTTGAGGTAGACTTTAGTGGTTATAAAATTATTCTGACTTGAGAAATAGATTGGGGGATGAATTGAAGTATGCTTTTTGATTGTAAGACAGCTAAGAAAAAATGGAACGAAACAGAGAAACGAGAATTCTGATGTTTCCAATGAAGGTTTTACCCTTGGTTCCAATTCTTGCAGCATCCAGATATAGATGCCATAGCATTTAGCTATCTAGTATTTACAAAGCAAAAGACAATCCAACACCAAAATATTACTCATATTATAAAAAGGGAAGAAGCGGAACAATTTGTTAAAGAAAAACTATATGATTATTTAGTGTGAGTTCACGAAGGTAATATACAAACTACCGAGTGAAGTCTTGATAGAATGTAGAAATGAACAAAGATAGTCAGAGATGAGCTGCAACTGAGCTTATTGAGCTTATAGCTAATCTTATTGCTAGTTATTCACACCATAGTGAACTATACAATTCTATCCAATCTGACCTAGTTCACCCAGAATTATTTACTGAGTGACAAATAGAACAGATGCAAGAAGATAGTATGTGGCACTATCAAAAAATGACTAGCCTCTTGGAGGAGAGAAGACTAGCTATGAGAAAATTAAAAGAAGGGGCTGTAGAATGTGACGACCATATGCGATGCTTGGTTAAACATTCTATAGCCTCTTATCAATTTAGCCAAGAAGTTCTAAATACGAATATGGATGACTTAGATTATATCCACTTGGCTGAAACTGCTTACCAATATATGTATGAATGTGTGAGCAAATTCTTATGAGTTACTCTAGTGACCTGTGCTAGGTGCCTAGAAGATGAACTCAATTTACAAAAATAAAAAACAAAATGCAAAAGAATATCTATGAAAAGGTATTGGATTTGTACAAGAAGGATATCTCTGAAGGTAGAATATTCCTCTATGAAAATATGGAATTACTTATGAGAAAAAATCCCCTCCTTCGCCACAAAAACTATACCTACACAAAAGACGATATTCTTTCTGAGAGCTTTCTAATCGCCGACAATATTATCCTTAGAGAAGATATTGCTAACGAAAAGAAAATCAGTAAGCTATGGTATCTATTTAATAGATGAGGTTGAGTTTTGTACAATAAGCTTAACCAATACTGAGCCGAGAACTATACCATAGATGATATTAGAGATAGTGAACATTGGAGCTACGATATGGATGTTGATATGTTACAATATATATTAGTTGTTAATAATGTTATTACTCCACTAGAGGCTAAAGTCCTACAGCACCTTTGAGAAGGTAGGGGTAAGTATGAAATCGCAAGACTAATGAAAACTACATATTATAATGTTAGAGATATCGTAGATACAATCGCTATAAAAATAAAAAAATTTATCGAAGAAAACAATTTAGACGATGCAGACGACCGCTAGATGAACTCGTAAAGAGTTAAAGCAGTTTATAACTGTGTACCAATGAATACTAGAGTTCTCTTTAGAGAAGGTATGATTGGAGGTAATTGTCAAACATAATAAAGCCGACCCCGACGATATGCTTGACGATATAAATGCAAAACTAATTGAGGTGTGTGAGGAATATCTAGGTACTCACAATATAGAGTTGGACAAGTTCCAGCTAGCCACAATAGTAATGGATTTATATACACAGACTATTTCATCTTTGGATGAGCCTTTCAAAGTTATTGCGAAGGAAAGCAAAAACTTAGTAAAGGAATACCTCGAAGCCAATAAATCTAAAAGAGAAGCTCTAGAAAGAATAATAAATGAAAACGATGCCTTGGATAAGGAAATCTTAGTTAGAAAGAGGGAACAACAGGAGAAGATGGAGCATTTGGCTAATATAGTTCCAGAACCCGAAATGCCGGCCAAAAATCCAGAACCCGAGTACTTGGGGTCCCAAGCCCCCCGTCCTAAGGTTAGAAAAAGAAAACCTGGTTGAACCGATGCTCTAGCTATTGATGATTTTAAATTGCCGATTTAATGGGGATGCAAAAGTTAGATTATATTAGAAGAGCCCCTTGAATTGGGGACTATAATGCATTAGTAGATGCTATTAACTTATTGATAGACAAAGCACAAGAAAGGAAAGAAGTAACCCACATCAAAATAGAGAGAGAAGTGAAAGACTACTCATTCTTCTACTGAGGTGAGGTTGAATTGCCATTCGTTGCGAACTATCTAATAACTACTCTAGAAGATGCCATTCAGTTATTTTGAGCTTATGCCTTTACCTTCAAAGAAACAACACAAATTAACGATGCTATTATGCATTGAAACATTGTGGCTGTGGATATCAATGTAACTGAAAAGGTAACAGAGAAAGAGAAAAAACAAGAAGCTATGTTTGAAACAATAGAAGCCACTCCTACCACAGAGGTAGAGGTTAAGCCTAAAAAGAGAGGCAGAAAGAAAAAAACTTCTTGGAAATAATTTACAAACAAAAACAAAAGTATGTCGTTTACAAGTGATTTAAGAGTATGAGAGAATGCCCAAAGGGAATTTGCCAAAATTCTGTTAGATATGAGAGAATCTAAAGTTGTTAGTTTAGAATTCGCTCAAGGGAAATTTAAAGACTGGGATATAAAAGTGAATTATATTCCCGAAGGTGAAGTAACTTATGAAGTTAAAACAGACACTATGGCACAAGACACTGGGAACTTTGTTGTTGAATATAGATTTAAATGACACCCATCTTGAATATATACATCTAAAGCAGACTACATTGTCTACAATGTATTGTGAAAATGGTGGGTGCAAGAAAGATGAGAACTTATTCTAAGATTAATAAACACAGAGAAACGCGATACGAAGGGTTGAGATTGACGAAACTCTTCATTACGAGTTATTAGCTGTGAAAAATTACCGCTTTTATTTAATCTATTTTACGATGGAGAGACAAGACCAAGCGATAGTGACGACACTGCAGAACTTCCTGAGGGAAGTAAATAAAGCAGATTATGCCGTAAAGAATAAGAAAGAAATACTAGATAAGTATTTCGCCCTGGACGATAATGAAGATGGGATTATCTTTATATCTGTTAAAACTTCAGAAGGAGACTTTAGCCATTGATATACTCTTGATATAGCTATAGACGATATAGATAATCTTTTCGCACGAATAAAGCGTTACTCTCAACAAATTTTATACCACAACTATGATATTGTAGATGTCTAGGAAAAAGAAGGAACTTAGCCCTAGCGAACAATGGAAACGAGATATTATGGATGTAGAAGTAGAGTATGATTTACCCAAAAGATTAACATTATATTTCTATTGAAATATATATCCAAAGAAAAATTCTAAAAGGGCCTTTAGATGAATCGTTCTTCCTAGTGAGAACTATATGAAATGGCATAAAATTATGTCAGAAAAATTAGCTAATCGTGAATGGAGATATAATAGTTTCCCCTGTAGAATGACAATCATTTCTACATCTTGGAATAAAATGAAAGGGGACATAGATAATCAAGCAACTTCTATTCTCGATTTGCTAGTAGATGTTTGACTCCTCCCTGACGACAATAAGTTTGTCGTACAAGAGATGGAGATAAAAAATGTAGGGTATGTTAAAAATGCCCCTATATGTAAAGTGGAGCTAGAACCTATAGACCATAAACTATGGGACGAAGACACTGACCACAAAAGTAAGAACCTTAAAGAATATAAAGGTTATGTAGATTAATTTACCCATTAAACAAAAAAACAAAATGAAATGAGTTAATGTAAAAGAAGCTAGATTGATAGACCAATGGCTTCACACAACTATTGCTTCTGTAACTTGGAGAGACTTAATCAACTTCCTAGGACAAGATATGTCTACAATTACTAAGGCAGTAGAAGAATTAGACAAGTCTGACTTGTATAAAAAAGTTTGAGAAGAAATCGAAAACGAAGCAAAAAGATTAGTAAAGGAAAAATGTGAACCAGAATGGAATAGAATTTCTGAAGAAATGAAACCTTTAGGAGAAAAAAGAAATGAACTAGCAAAGAAAAAAGCTTCAACAGAAACTGGCTCTGCTTGGTGAGAAGAAGACGAAAAAGAACTTACTGATTTAGATAAACAGCTATCTGACTTATCTAATGAATATCAGAAAATTACAGATGAGGCTAATGCTGAACTAAACGAATTTAAAGAAAAAAGAATCAACGAAGAACAAGGAGCAGCCTTCTTGCTAGATGATGCTGAATACGACTTAGTTGGTTGATACTGTGGTTTCTAATTTATATGTTAAACAAAAACAAAAAATGACATTAATTTGAGCAACCCAAGTAAAGGGTAAATGGACTTTAGTAGCGGATGATGGTGTGACTATAGGTCAAACTATGACGAGTGCTAACTACTGTTATCGTCCTAAGATTAGAGAAGTAGAATGAAAAAATGTAACTCTATATGTTGCCTCTTGTGGAACTATAAAGGATATTGATTACATTCTAAATGTTTTTGAAAAAACTCTTGCAAAAACAAAAATAAAAGGTACAAAAGAATTAACCTATTTTATCCAGGATATCATATCTGAAGCTTGGAAGGAGTTAAAGACTATTACAGACAACCCGTCTGCAGCATTTATTATGCTAGAGCCAGAATCTAATACAGTATGGACAGTAGATGAATATGCTGCCACACAAATCCCAGAAGGAAATAATATAGTATTTGGTTCTGCTGACCAAAACTACTACAAGGTGGCTAAAGGTGTAGACTTCTTCTCTGCTTTTAAAACAGCTGTAGCTTCAGATGTTTACTGCGATTTCCCTATTGTAAGTGTTAGGGATTGAGAGGTAAAGAAATGGTATTTCTATGATAAAGAGGATAACTTTTATAAATATAAAGACTTCTGAGATGAATGCTATGCAAACCTCTGCGAAGACGAATGTTGTGTCAGCTCTCCCCTTAGAGGACCAGAAAGAAGCGACATCTGTAGAAACACAGATAAAGAGTTGTAATAGGTTAATTGAAACTCTCATCAAAAAAAATACCTCTTTGGAAAAGAGAATGAAAGAAATGGAAACAAATTTTGCTATACTATGTATAACAATAATTGTTTCATTAGGTGCTGTATTTATAATCTTTTCAATATAAAAAACTCCCCTTAATTGGGGAGCTTTTTTATTATTAGATTGTTCAATAAACTTCGTTTCAATCTCACTCTTGGAAGCATTTAGGTGCAAGTTGGTAACATCATAATAATGTTCATCCGAATAGAGCATTATATGTTGTACTACTATCGGCCTGTCACACAATTCTAAATGTACCTGTAGTATCTATAACATTATTAGACTGAGGACGATATCATAATGTGATAACATCTCACTTTCTAAGGTCAACTAATGTATCGATATTGAATGTCATCCAAGGTCAATCATAACCATTGCTTGGCTGTTGTCAGCCTTCTCATTGACCTTCGGCATATGATATTTTACCATAACCATCGACCGTAATATCTTCTCAACCTACAAGTAGCATCTGTTTAGCATATGCTCAGTGCTTTGCTGTAGAAAGATACATATTGTCATTTAAGGCTGTTCTAGTCCCATTCACTCTAAGAAGTCATCTTCATAGATTGAAATAGAAATCATCATTGATATTGTTTTGGACAGTCATCTGTCAGAATAACCTATAATAACCATCTGCAAGAATTTTTATTCATCCTTTCGTTGCCATCTTATGGTTTCCTGTATAGATACTCCAGTTCTTTCCGTTCTCTCAAATGAATAGTGGAGTTTCCGAATTTCCTCATCTATCTATTCTAACAGAGAAATCATAATTGGCTGTAAATCCTATACATACCATATTATTATATGTTTCATCTTCCTTATCTGATAGGTATAGTGTATGTCAATCATCTCCTCCTGGTCTAAGGTTTATTAATTTAGAACCTCAGCTTACTTTAATCTCAGGGTATTTGAAGCTTAGCTTATCCTCGTCTACAGAAACAATAAGAGAACTATTTGTATCTCAATCACATCAATTCAATGATATATTAATTCAATGTCAAGCCTCTATTTTTTGATTTAAGTATCAAGGTGTTGTATCACCTTTACAAGCTTTAACTTTCTCGTCTAGTGCAGTTACTTCCCATCAACCTTCACAGCATTCTCCTCAATCCATAAAACATTCGTCTGGGGGTGTAACTTCCTTTATTGTGACATTACTTCAAGCTCACACATATGTCACCTTTGGACAAGTAGGCTCGAGTTTGACTACTCAGCATTCGCTTGTATCAACCCTAAGGCATTCTGGGTTTGTAGACTGTATGTTTATTGTTCACTTGCTTTTACATCCACTGTCTTGGCAGCAAGGATTGCAGCAATTTTCTAACAAAGGGTTTGCTGTTGTTGTCATTTAAGTAAATTATTTAATTTAAAATTATTTTTCTAAAGAAAGCACACTCTCTATCTCGCTTCTAATTGTTCATTGGTGTGCTTTCTGTGTGTAGTAGTTGTTTATATAATTGTCTAGGACAGCCATTAAATCAGCTCTAAAATTGTCTGTCCAAATTTTCTCATTCCATAATAATACTCTACATATAGCTTCTACAGGTGTATCATTTCAACACCGAGTATGTCGTCTAGAATGTTCTTTCGTATCAACTATATTTATATTGTACTTATTGGTTAATCATCACTTACTAGCTGGTATAAGGTGGTGACGATTAAATTCTTTCTCCATATGTAGGTAGGGGTAAAAGATAAAAATTATTCTTCGTCTTCTTTCTCTTTCACATCTGGCAACTTTCACTTAATCAACTTCACTATAAACTGTATCAACATTTCAAATGCATCAATCTCTGGTAACTCTTTCCCCGTGTTGATTGAGAAGAAATGTCAAATAATAGAATATCCTTCAGTGATGATTAGGATTGAAAAGATTACAGTTGAGGCCATTTCTAACTCTCAAGCCCCCACTCATCTAAGAATGATAATAACGATTAGAGGTAACATCCATCTAGTCATTTTTTTGAATAATCATCTTCGCATTTTTGTGCTTGTAACTTGTGTCTTATCCTTTAGATAAGCATCTAATACCCCGAAGACATAGTCTAAAGCAAGCAAAACAGAGAGGATAATTAACACCTCAGAGCTAACTTGGAAATATTCCAAAATAGCCGCTAATCAAAAGCCTCAGGCAACTGAAGCTATTGTTCCCCCTGTTGAAACTTCTCACATAAATATATTTATTACAAAGGTAAATCTTCATTTAACTCTGGGAACTCTTTTCTCATAGCTTGAGATAATGTCACAACTGCTTGTTTAACTGAGCTAGGTTGTTTCTCATAATATTTCTTAAGAGCCTGTAGAACAACAAGATTTATGTTTTTTAGTTTTAGATACTCTGGGTCTTTCTTTGCATCTTCTTTAATGTACAATACCCAATATCTAAAGTTAAATCTACTTCCAAAATCCTTTAGAGTTTTAAATGAAATATAGAATCTAGATTTTAATTTTTTACCATCGTTAGCACTCCAGCTATTAACAAACCAGAATCAGTTAGCGTCCCAACCGACAAGTGCTATACAATGTCATCCCGTAGGAGTTGTAGGAACAGTTTTGATTTCTCATTTAGTCATCTCGTTCCAAGTGGTTTTGTTTCATCTTACACACCATATGATAGGGCAACCTTGATAAAGATATCTCTTCATTAAATCGATAGCCTTATCTGTTCTATCCCATTCTCAAATGGCATAAGCATCAAACTTAGCTAGCTGTCAATTTTCTTCTATGAGAATTCACTCCTTTAAGGCAGTGCTTACAGCTTTCTCTACATAGTCTCAACCATCATATTTAGTAGTTGAGTGTCACATTTTAGCCCACAAATCTTTCCATTGTGGAGTAATTATATTTCTAGTTGTTGGTTCAACTCCCCCTTTCTTTACATTAAGGATTTGTACTCCGTGAGTAGTACCTAGGGACGTACAAGCCCCTAGACTACCCTGATTAGAGGTTTTATAAATCCATTTTCATAGCGAAAAGAACTCAGGAAGTTTAACAGAGTAATCAACTTTAATGGCTTCTGTGGCCTCAAAGTCTGTAGCCTCGGCCATATCTTCTGGGAGGGTTAAAGCTCCTTCAAAAGCTTTTATTTGTTCTTCTGTTAATTCTCTTTCCATACTACAAAAAAACGAAATAAAATTATGTAAGGTGGACAACTTATCCACCCAGACATCTGTGTGTGTCTTAAATTAATTTTGAGGACGGTACTACCTGCTATTTCATTACTCTAGCAAGGGCATCATCGTACTCAACTCTCTCATCTCAGAAGTAAATCACTGGTAGCATAGAAGCTCCTTCAATTTCTTCTGGGTTAGCATTTTTAATATCCTTCTCTACAAATGATACACCATTTTCTTCGGCATACTTTTTAAGTAGAGGAGCTATCATATGGCAACGGGAACAAAATTCCCCCGTAATTATTTTTATTCCTGTCATTGTTTTGAATATTTTCTAATAAAATCTGAATTGTCTATTTTGCTTTCATCGAAGTATTTTCTTCCATAGAACTCACTTTTCTTTCAAATGTTATATCAGCTCACAGGTCTAATATAACCCATAACTCTAGTAAATACTTCACAAGGTGTTCTTTCTTTTTTTTCTTCTGTCATTTATATAGTGTTGGTAATGGGGTAAAATATTATCTACTAAGTATTGTTATTTCTGCTGTTGCATCTAATGTAGAAGTAACAAAAGTTACATCAAGAGGTCAGGTTTGCAATGGTGTTATTCTAATAAGCATTGAACCGCGCCAACCATCATTCCATATTTCATCTATTCTACCTTTAGTTTTGTCATTTATAGTGAATGTTATCTTTTTATTAGTCGCGCATTCTGGATATATTCGTCAATTACATTGGAACTGCTTTCACATAGATACTTCACAAGGGCATTCAATAGCTCATTTGTAATTGGAGAGTGTAATTTTAACCTTTTCTATCTCAATAAAATCAAATTTAGAGTTTAAAACCTTTTCATAATATTTCGATGGCAAAAGAAGATTTTCACCACGGTCTACATAAAACTCAAGCTCTCTTTCTGATATTATTTTATAGTCTTTGTCTTTGAAACCATAATGGTCGGTCGGTCTGCTATAAATGGGATAATGTTCTTCTTCATCAAACTTGTATCAAGCGGCATCATAAATATTGAAAGTCGCATCGACGTAGTCTCCACTTCATCCAATAGCTCATTGATTGTCCGTTAAATCTTTTTGTGGATTATTTAATATATATGTTATCGTCTCGTTCAAATCTTCATCTGGGATTATTGTTTCCTCCATCTCTTCATTATAATATATTTGCTGTATTCTAGTATTATGTATTTTTCATACCAGACTATACCGTCGGTCTGTCCAGTCTTCGCCTCATTCAACTCATTTTGATAGCACATTTTTAAGTTGCTCTGCCATTTTTTCTATCCCTCATTCTCAATAAGAAATTTCTAGACTATTGTCTCAAGTTTCAATATCCGTAGTAAACATAGCAGTATATTCAACACCTCAAAAATATGTAGTTATTTTCATAGGGAATACATCCCATCGCATTTCTTCTTCAGGCCAATCTTCTGGAACTAGAATTTCTACTCTTGAGTTGCTTCGTTTACCAATATGTCAACCGCATCTCCAGATGTCTCAACATCTCATTCTTCAACATCTCATAATGTCTATTCTTTTTTAGATAAATCGTTTAGTTTCTCTCCTATACCTTTAACAATGTTCCATAAATCGTAGAAGATATTACTACCTGTTCAGAGAGTTAATCATAACAAGATTAACATTCCTGTATTAAGTTCTAATCCTAAGTAAGGAGCCACAGAGAATGAAGCTAATACTCAAAGGATAAAACTTACTGCAATGCTAATTGTAGCATTAAATCTACCTGCGAACTTTTTGTAAGCTGGTTTAAGGAAGTTCACAATAGATGTGATAACTGTAGCAATAGCTACAAAGTACAATAAAAGGTTTGTCATTATTGTATGTATAAAAATGTAAAACTATCGTGGTTTTGTTGTTGTTATATTTCAAAGGTTGTCTATATAATAATTATCAAAGAACTCAAGATATGCCTCATCTATCTCAATATAACTTCCTACCTTTCGCCAATCTCACGAACTTTTAATTAAATGGCAACTTCATAAACTACTGCATAATCATAAATCATATTCATTTCAAGTGGCTCAAACAATTAGCCAATAATGGAAGTTACTTGGGTCCGTTCACCTCGTTTCGAGTGTTACTCTAGAATAAAGACAACTTACTCATTGGTCTATATATCAAGTTGCTGTATGGTTCTCTCATAAATTTGCCGTAGTCGGTAATGCTAGATATTGTGTGTTTGGGTCTATAGGTTTAACTATATAGCTAGTTCGACTAGAATTATCTCATCTAGGGAAACAGAACCCTGCTTCACTACGACCTCAAGAAGTTCCATCATTATTTATCCAGTTTGTAGCGACAGGCATCTTACTAAATTCAGCGGTAATTCATCATCTAGCAAAAACTGGATAAGCTCAATTTCAAGAACCTCATTGTCAACTATCATATAGATTAGACATTTTCAAATAAGCTTTTTTAATTAAGTTTTGTTTTAATCCATTAGAGAAGCTTGCTCAATTACTATATCATTTGTTTGTGATGGCTCAGTCTCTCTCCCCTCATCATAGATATATAGCCGAAGAATAATCTGTCGCTGATATAAATAATCTTAATGTCCCATTGGCTCAAACTTCCATAGACTGACTTCAACTTCTTTGCCTACAAAAATCTCATTCTACCAACAAATCATTTACTGTCGTAGTTCAAGTTCAATCTGCTTTAAAGTCACAGACTATTGTAGTAGGTTCACACACTTCAACTTTCGCCTTTGTAATATAGTTTGTGTCATAACTTTGATATCAATATCATCTTCAGTTATTTAAAATAACATATAGGTTACCATAATCTCAATCAAGTATTTCTTCCATCTTAGCCTTTTCTGCGCTAGTCGCATTATTAAATGTTCTAGTGAAAGTAGCCGTACTTGTCTCTCAATTTATAATAGTTGAAAATGAACAAGTATAAACCATATTCTTTAAATCATATTCTCATTCAGCCTTCCAAATTCAAGTTCATATTGTAAGTCATAGATGAGTATTACCATATGTTCACATATACACCGTTCAATCTTGGTCTCAATTTATACCCACTGAGCTACTTCCTGGAGTATCTGTATACCATCGTCATCAAGTTCACATTCAAGAATATTGTCATCATCAAGTTCAACTGGCATAAAATGGAAAACTACACAAATTAAATCAAGTCGTATATTGGTCCTTCACTCAGGTACCAGAATTATTAATTGTAGATATTCTAAAATCTCATCCTCCCCATCTAGTATAAGTTCATATTTGCCACTCAATAGAGAATTTTATTGTCTTTCATTTTATGTTGCTAATAGGGAATTCTATACCCGCAGGTCTATCTGTAGTGTAGTCAACAAAGTGTAATCATTGTCATCAGTTAGAAGTTAATCAAAAATTAGCACCAACAGAAGACCATCAAGCACTTGTTAATGCAGCATCTGTTGTTGTGGTAAAATCTGTATTAAAAACTTCATCACAGCTTAACACAACTGGTTCTGGGTTCTCTCCTCATATATAAATATTTAAACATTCTTTACATATAATCTTTACCATTATAATTTATTATTATGGTTAAATGCTAGGTCATTCGCCCCCTGGATAGACTTCCTTCTCTACAAGAACTGTTCATCAAGGTATCACTCAAGTTTCTCATCATCGAAGATTAAGATTAATGGGGTTCATTCGATTACTAGAACTTCAATCATAAAACGACGATTTAGAGTATGTTGAAGGTCCATAATTGCTAGTATCAGATTGTGCAGAAGTTGTAGATACAGTTCAGCTAAAAGCAAAACCATAATTATTTCATCGTTGGTAGAAATATCAACATCTAGCTGCAGTATATCCACCACCAGCAACATATGCCTCAGTAGCTCATAAATTTTTATTAGCTATTGTTAAGCATTTTCAATTATTATCTCGTATTGAGATAATTCACAATGTTGTGTTTTCTGCTATTCAGCTCTCTCGATTACTTCAAGTTATATATAATCAAGTTCGTCAAGTTTCACGTGGCTCTGGTTTTATTGGAATATCTTTAAAGGGGCGAATTGGGTATCAATATTTAGAAGTATTATTCCCAGTAGCTGTAGAAATATATGTTGTAGATATTCAAATAGCATCGCAAGTTACAATAGTTTCTGATGGCCCAGCTGCTGTAGTCGCAGTACACGCTAAATAATGTGTATGGTCTCAAGCATATGCCACATCACTAGCACCATAGCGACGCCCCATTAGTGGCATTTTTAATAGCCCCTCATATTCGGTATATGTATTCATCCCCCGTGAAGACATCATAGATATTATTCGGTCAAAGTCACTTTTTGTCGGCAAATGATATCCCTCTGGACAAGGTCCTCTCATAGCAGAATAATCGTCTGGGAGTTGCTCTGGTTTATACACAAATACATTTTTTATCTTAGGCATAATAGTTATATTCTATTATAAATTATTCGTCCTTCTTATGTGCAGGACACTCTTTTCATTCTACATATTTTCTAATTCCCCAACAATATTCACATCTACTCCAAGCAGATGAGTTAGGGAATTTGTGTTTACTTGTGGGATTAACTCTATCCGATACATCTACTACCTCGTTCTGGATTATAGGTTTTGCTTTCTTGTGTTTGTTTGGAAGATAATCCTTAACAGCTTGTTCAAATTCTTCTTCAGTGATTGCATTAGTAAGATGTTCATACATAGTATAACTATCTATTTGTCATTCATATCTTCTAATATCATTTAAGTCTTTTAGGATAACTTCTTTGCTAACTCAAAATTTGAGCAAGTCGTTCAAGAAAGATATCTGTTTATTTGTTGAGTTACAATTAGGACATCATCCCCCTTTGCAGCTACATCTTGTATTTTTGTTACATAAATTACAATGTGCCATTTTAGTCTAAAACTCAATTTAAAGCATTTTGTTTCTTCGCTAGTTGATTTTGCCTAGCTCTATTTTTTCTAATTATAGCTCTCTTTTCAGAGAATAAATTAGAGTATTCCTTACCTTTGTCGGTAAGTTGATATGTTCACAGCTGAATGTTCCCATTCTTTACTTGCTGTTTGTATGCTATCCTTTTAGCATCTGCAAGAGGGAAACCTCTTTGTTGAAGTTTCCATACTTGCCTAGAAAATATATTACGTGCCATTGCTTATTTGATTAAAAGCTACTACCTCATCAACCTAGAGCTCATTTGTTAGCTGGGTTAGATGTTCTATAATTAGAGCTATTATTATTGTTGTTATTATTATTTGTATTTGCTCCGCTTGTCTCATTGTTATTATTGTACATCTGTTTAATCTGGTCCATAGTAATATCTCATCTAATCAAATTATCTATTAATGAAGTTGTACTATTAGAGCTAGAACCTTTTAATGAGTTCGTCAATCTCAATGAGGCGAGCTGGGCATTGTTATCTGCTATAGACTTAGACAACGAATTCAACAAATCATTAGCTCTTTGATATTGAGAAATGATATATGTGTTTGTTGTATCTCAATACTCTTTTCTAAGTGTAGACATATAATTAATCAAGTTCGTAGCTACCTGCTGTTTAGCATTAATCTCTTGTTCTTTCGCTTGAATATATCTAGCAAAAGTCTCATTGTATGCTTGATTTTGTTGTGCACGAATAGCTCATAAAGAAGCTCAAGAATGCATTCACTGTGCAGCAATTGTCGCAGCTTGTCTTCAGGCCTCTGTAGCAAGATAATTCCCTAAGTCATCATAATACTTATTTATTTCAGTTGTTAGTGTTCACTCAGGTCAAAATGTATCCATAACATATTGTTTGCTTTGTGACATATCTTGGAAGAGTTTATTGGCTACATCAGACTTTGCTCAAGCCAATAAGGCTTCCCTACCAGCTATATCAGAACCAAGATATCAGTAAAAATCATTAATCTGTTTCGCGGTATTTGAATATGCATTGCTATCGTTCCACAAGGCAGAATAAGCATCTCATAGTGCTGTATCTCATTGGTTATAATACCCATCAGCTCTTAGCTTATATGTTTCAGCTGGAGTAAATTCTGGCACATACCCCTCTCTATTATTTATAGTAGCGGGGGCTATTCTATATCATAAATCACTATATACATCTGCCATAGTTTTAAATTTATTTAATTAAAGTTATTTTGTAGCTAAGTTGTAAACAGTTTCTGCTATAGAGGCATTTGGATTTCTATTAGCTGCCTCTCGAAAACGACTGACATTTGTAGGAGTCATTGTAGAATTGCTTAAGCTACGAATAGCTGTTCCATTTGGCAATCTGTTAGATAAAGTAGCATTACTTATAGTTCTTGCTAAATTATTTGACACATTTCTATTTACAGCATTAGTCAGAGCTGGGTTCCCCATTGAAAAAGTCGATGGAGTTCATACTCTACCATAATTCCAAGTCTGTTGAACTGGTCAAGTATATCTTCATAAATTTAATTCATACGGATTAACTACCTGTGTAGTTCAGGCTGATGTTACTCAAATCGTACCTTCTGGGGCTGCTAATCCATACCCTCAAGCAAGGATTGTTCATACTGTTCAAACTCTTCATAAATTTGCTCAGAAATTATATCAAGGCTGTCTACTATTTGATTGGTAAACAAATTCACTAGGGTCTAAATATGTGTCTGTGAATCCATTCCAAGCTCACTTAAGATAGTCTCAAACTCATATTCCAGGTCATTCTGTAATACTTCCAAATGGATTACCTGGTTGATTTCTAATTATTCTTTTTACATTCTCTGGCAATTCGTCAAATGGTACAGGTGTTATAATAGGTCATCAATTACCCCCATCGTTTACTGTAGGCTCTGGCGGAGTTATAGTTCTTCTCCTTTGTCCTCCTCATTGGGTAGGTTGCTGTGCAACATCTAGAGCTCTATATTCATTTATTTTATTTGTAGCCACCCAGAATCTATCTTCTTCGTATGCTCTTTTATTTTTAGCATTATTATATCATTCTGTAAGTCTTGGCAAAAGCCCTGCTATCTTTTCTCTTTGCTCAGCTGTCCCGTTTTGCATAGCATCATTAGCTTTTTTTATAGCATCATAATATCTATCCATTTCTTGTTGGGCTCTAGCTTGCTGTAGCTCAGCATCCTCTAATTCGTGTTGCTGGATATTCAAGCCTTGTGCTTGTTCTTGTGTAAGCATTATTATTTTAAATAATTATATAAATATGTAGCTCATTTTCTTACCCATTTATTTAATGTGTCACCTAAATTACTTCATTGTTGTCTTCTATATACTACATTAGTAGTAGGCAAAGAAACAATTCATCAAGTACCTGGCATCATAGTCACATTTCCTGGTCAATATGCATTTGTATTAAGATTGTATGTTTGCTTATTAACTGGACTAATAGTTGTGTTTGGATATTTTGGTGTTTTAGAATTTATTATCTTTGTAACACCAATAGGAAGTGTAGGATTGATATTATTTTGAGCTATCGTATCTGTAGTAGGTACATTCATTGTTTGATTTGTATCTACTGCATTTACCTCTACATTTGTTGTAGGAACATTGTTATTTAATGCTCAAGGTGTAGCCGTAGTAACAACAGCAATCTCTTCCGTAGGGTTTGGCCTAACGATATCCACTAGGGCATCGTTGGTCGTGGATGTCTGATTTGCAGTAGACTGAGTTGTTTGTAATTGCTGTGGTCTACTTCTATTATAATAATCCACCCACTGTTGAGCTTCGAATATTTTAAGAGAGTTTTCTTCCTGCTGTCTCTTTAGGCCATTATATTCATTTAAAGCCTGCCTCATCACAGATGCCGCTCTTATTTGTGTTTCTGGGCTAGCATTCGCATATGTTTCAAATACTTTATTATATCTATCTAATTGCCTTTGAATATCTGCATAACTATTGCTAGCCTTCCATAAGTTGTCTCTAGCTACATCTATTCATAATAAAGCCATATTATTTATTTAATTCATTTAAATCTAACCTCTATTAGTCAAGAATAACGATTTCTTCTCCATAAGAACCTCTACCCTGTAACCAGTCTCTTAGAATAGCTGCTTGGTCTTCTGTCGGATTATTTACAAAGGCATTGAATTGAGACATAGCTTCTGGGGTGAACTGTCAAATTCACGTTTTACCTTCATCCATACCAAAAAGCTTTGCTATTATCTCTCAGTCTAAGCTCTCCCATATATGAATCCAAAGAACCCTTGCATCTTCATCTTCTATTATTTCGAACAATCATACTACCATTCTATATCACCCCTCTTCTGTATCTGTATTTATTTCAACTGAAATCGAATTTCATTGCTCATCGCTATCATACTCGTTAAAAAATTGAATATTTCCTCCGTATGTCGTATCTCCTTCGACCTCAACATAATTAGGAAGGGATAATTTACTTTCTCCGCATCCACAATTCTCATTAGCATATCTCCAGCATTGTAAAGTTCTACATTCGCAAGGTCCACAAGCTAACATTTCTTTCTTACGATTTCTCATAAATGTTTTTAATTGTCTCATCACAATTAAATTAATTATTAAAAAATTCCCCATAATTAAATTAAAGCCCATATCAGCGGGGGACTAATATGGGCTAGATAGAAAGAAAGTTTCTTTCTATATATAGATTATATTTTTTAAGGTTTTTGTTATAACTTTTTTAATTTGCCGATAGTGTTCTATTATAAGTATATGAGCCTGCAGTGTTTGTGTTGCTATCAAATGTGACTATAGTCTGATAGTCTCATCATCTAGTCTCAACAACATATGGCTCGGAAGTGTTTGCATAACACAAAAGCATTCAAGAATAATGCTCATAATCTGGCCATTGTTTCCAAGCAATATTTCCAGAGCGCTGGAGAACATCTACATAATTAAGATATCTTCAATTTATTTCTTCTACAATTGTTTCTATATTTCAATGAGCTCATAATTCAGGCGAATCTGGAAGAAGAATTAATTCATCAAATGTGAGTAATTTCTTTACAGATAACCGTGTAGGGGTTCCTCCTTCATATCAAATATAGTATCAATCTTTTTCTATTGGTGTATTATTGACAGCGATAAGGTATTGAACATCCCAGACTCAGTAATCAGAGGGAGAAACCAAACTATTCTCATTATATAGTTTTGTCTGGTAATCCGTTATATATTGAGCATCTCAATCTCAATTTAGCTCTGTTAAGATAGCATTAACTGTAGGTAATGCTGCAAGTTGTTGTGCCGTAAGTTTTTCAAGTTTATATTCCTCCCGTGTTCAATCATACACAAAACAATATCAATCTTTTAAAAAAACGGCTGAGTTATCTATAATTACCTCACAGCAATGGCTAATATTATAAGAATAACTATCACCCATATGTCAGCTATTGTTTAACTGTTGATAATACATATTGCTAGACCTTTGTAATTCTGCTAATATAGCACTCGCAGATGATAAATTAGATAGCTCTGTAAATGTAAGAACCTTATCTGTAATATATAAATTTTCTGAATAAGGAATTATTCTTGTAGTAGTTCAGTCTCATTCAACTACAGTAATATCTGAGGTTATTGTTCATACTAAATCTCACACCTGAGTTCAGGATGGCACTGTTAATGTTCCTCCGCAAGAAATTTTATATCAAGGGTATCTAGCATTAGCAGTAATGGTTCCTCCAGACCCTCAAGTGATATTGATTGAAGTATTTGTTGGTGTCATAACTATACTAACTTCACTACATCATCATTGGTCATTAAAAGAAAGAACCGCACTTGTATCGCTAGTTAAGGTTAATGAGTTCTGTGAAATATTTTTGCTAATAGTTAATGTACTAGGTAAAGTACATCTTTGATGATATGGAACAGAAGCAGCCATTTGAGAAACTAAATCCCCGAATGTAAAAGTATGGTCTCCATTCCAAACATAATTTGGAGATAGGGAAAATCACGCCGTTCAGCTAGTAGTGCTTGTTAAATGGCTATTCTGAATATTTTGTATTACCCATTTACAATCAGCATTTAAAGGAGAATATTCAGCTCTTACGATTAAGTTACTACTACAATCAATTGTATCATTACTCGGCAAAACTATAACCCTTCCAGTATCTATTGTTCTTAAACGATATATTTGTCTTCGAGTGTTCTCTATGGGAATGATAGGGACATCTTTCACAGGGCGAATAAACATTCCATAAGATATATACATAGTACTCGAAGAAACAGTATTTCCCAAAAATCTCATATATCTAGCATAGTTTGCAGATGTTCTTTCTGGGGTTCGATAATATGCATATGATGTGCTACTCATATTTCTACTACTATAATAAGCATATCAACGAGCCTGCATTTTTAATGGATTCCTTATATCACTAACTTTTGAGGCATTATACATCGCTTGAGTAATCTCTAGTAATGTGTCTGCCTCGGCTCTTGTCATTATATGAAATCACTCTGGGCAAGGTCATCTCATAGCAACATTTGTTCAGGTTGTATTTCACCACAAATCTCTGTTATCAGAACTTTCCCAAGCACTGACAGTGCATCGCACATTTGAAGAGTAATAATTACTTGGTCAATATGCGGATGCATCTGTCTTACTGCTTGTTGTAGTTTCACTTTTATTTGTGCTAAATCAATAATTGTTTCACCGCTGATACAACTTTCAAGATAATCAAACCCCCTCTGCTCATAAGTCCCTATCTGCCATTGTTATCCAATTCTCTCAATCTATAGAGAGGCTTATCAACCCTAAATCTTCGTTATAGAATACTCAGGGTGCACAAGGTATATAAAGCATAGTTGTATTATATATTAACTAAAATGTCATATAAGCAGTGTGTTCATCATATGTTGTTATCGCTTGATATTCTGCTTCCGTTCACACCCAAATTTTATTTATAGATGAAGTTGTTCAAGCCGTTTCATTTGTTATAGCAGAGCTTATACTAGCAGCAACTGTATCATCTACATACTTTTTAGTAGCAGGGCTACCCGCATATTGAGGTGTATATGGAGTAGGATAATTTACATCTGTTCTAAGATAGTTATATGAAGTAACCTGTACATATGATGTGTCAGATGAATTATACGACCAAACCGAATTTGTACTATCCCAATCCATAACAAATCTTCTTAGTGGATGATTTGTCCAAGAATAGCTATTATTCCTTGTAGTTGTCTGTGTAGTTGGACTTTGGAAAGTAAATCTATACTGAGCATCTGTAGTAATAACAGGGGTACCCTGGAGATAATAAGGTCAATCCTCCCAAACTCATATAGGTCAAACATCACTTAGATTAGAAGGAGTTATAGAATAAGTATTTAAATAACTCGCTAATGCAGCTCATATATCTGCAAGCGAAGAACCAGCAAAGAAAATTGGTCTATATCATCAACCTCAAGCCACAGCATCATCTACATATTTTTTCGTAGCTGGACTACCTGGGTATAGAGGAACGTATGGTGTTGGATAATTTATGTCTGTTGATAATACATAATCATTTGCAACTTCGCTTGTAACTCATTGAACAGTTCAGTTATCAATTGTAAATGTTACAGTATTATGTCTTAAAGAAGTGTTACTTCAATTAAGTATTCCTGTATTATTATTTACAAAAATAACTCTCGATGAAGTGCTACTTACTACATTGTATATTAAATCTCATATTGCGACAATTGGATTTTTCCTAGCCACATACCAATCATAAGCAGCTTGTGCAGTTACTAAATCTGATGTACTTGATAGATAGAATGTCTTTGTATTTACATCTGATGGGTCTGCCTTAGCCATAAGTGTATCATAATCAGCAGAAGTTAAGTAACCACTATTACTAGACGAAGCAGCTCAAAGTTTACTTTGAATAGTTGCTTTAGTTTCATCACCTGTGTTAGTTCAACTTGTATTTGTGAGTTTCGTTCTCTCTGCCGTAGTTAAGAATAGGTTAGTAGAGCCCTCTGTTATAGCATCAGAAGTTTGAGTATTAACATTTAGATATGGAGATAGGTCTATAGTCGTATCCCCTATCATAATCCAAGCATTATTTGAATAGATATACTCTTCGTATTTATCTGCTCAAGTTCCCACAGGTCAAAGTAAGTAGATTATATTTGTTTTGATATCTGTAGTAGGCAACTGTGCTACAACTTGGAATCCAGCAAAGTTTGCTATGTCTGCTTTTGTAGCAATTAATGAAGTGTCTACATCTATAACATTATTATTTAATGAAAGATATGTTCAAGGTGTTAATGTTATAGCTCAAGTATCTCAGTTAAAGCTTGTCACTCAACTATTACTAATAGTCATATTACCACTACCGAATGATAATCATATTCAAGTTCAAGCTACAGCTTTTGCTCAAGTATTTCTTTGAGTAACTGTCCAAGTTCATCCACTAGCAGGAACTAACTTATAAACATAAACCTCGTCAAGCTGATTAGCGGCACTATTGTGGTCGTTCCTACTTCTATAATATTGGAACTCTACTTCAGTAGGATTGTTAGCATTATTTACATAAGCCATAAATGCTAATCTTCATTGACTCCCTGTAGATGGGTCAGAGCTAGAAGAGGCTCTACAATAAACTACAGCATTCTCATTATATGCATTTAAGAAGTCTTGCCAAGTAGAATGTCCATAAGAAAGAATTTTCATTTGAGTTCAAGCTTCTTTCCAAGCTGTTCAATCGTGAGCCATAAGCACATTGTTAGTTGTGTCGTACCATAGAGCTCATTCAGTTCCAGTTGGTGCGGTTGCAGCTATTGTAGGTCAAGGCAATGTATTTGATATTTCATTATTAGCATCTATATTAATTCAAGTTCAGGCTGTATATCAAGCTCAAGAAATAGCATCATCTACATATTTCTTTGTTGCTGGGTTGCCATCATATTGTGGTATATATGGATTAGAATAATTTATATCTGTTGCAATATATGGTCAAGATACACTAACATAACCATCAGCAATTGATGTAACAGTGGTTGAGTTATTAAGTATAAAATCGACATATGCAACAGAACTATGAGAGGTTCAATCGCTTCTTGTATTAAGACTTGTTTTTAAAGACCTAAATTCGGCCCTATTCGCACTTACTGACTTTAGTATATAGGTTGTATTATCATACATAATGATAGGATTTTTTCCTGCAAGATACCAATCATAAGCAGCTTGTGCATTTGTTAAATCGCTCGTACTTGATAGATAGAATGTTTTAGTATTTAAGTCAGCCTCTATCTTATCATAAACAGCATCCTTAGAAGGAGCGATTGTAGTCACTCAATCCCAAGAACTTCAATAAGGTGTGTTGTCTACAAGTCAACCTGTAGAACCAGAGATGTCACTTAATGTAGCAATTCTATCATTTCATAAGAAATCATATGTCTTAGTAGTCTGTCATTCTGTAACAGTAATTCCATCTTGACTAATCACAGTAGTTTCATCTCCACCTAAAGCAGTATTCTCTAATAGAGTAAGATTTCCACTTCAAAGTGTAGCCTCGTTATGTCAAGCAACAGTTACATTATATGTGCTTACCTCTCCATTAGGGTCTAATGTTACGTGATGTCAACTTACATCAGCATCTTCTCAATGAACCCATTTTCATATTTCAACTACAGTATTATCATAGACTTTATTATCTCAAAGGTTTACCTTTCAATCAAGTGCATTCTGCAAATCTGTTTGATTAGAAAGAGTTCAAGTTATATTTCACCATTGAGCACTATCTGGGACTTGTGCAGAGATTGTATTTGTGGCTGGGTCTATAGTGATATTATCTCAAGCAGTAAGTGTACCCTGTTTCTCATTTAAAGCATTCTGTAAATCTGTCTGATTACTTAATGTCCCTTGAATGTTTCACCATTCTGCACTTGTCTGTGTATTAGAAATTACATTGTTAGCAGAGATTGATATTCAAGGTCCTGCTGTATATGTAGTATCTGTAGCATTCAACTTTCAATCTTGTCACCAAGAAAGATTAGCTCATAAATCAAGAGCATCTTGTTTTCAGCTCCAAGTAGTTCTAAGTCAAGTGCTATCAGCTAAGTCTTTGATGTCAAAGTCTCAAGCTACATAAGTTGTGTCGTTAGCAGAGATTGTTAAGTTACATCATTGTCACTGACTTTCGCCTCACCGAAGATTCCCATTATCCGAGCTGTCCCACTCTCAGATACCGGCTATATTAGAATAATAATAATTTCAAGGTCAATATCAACTTGCGTCTACTGGTACATCGGACGATTGAACATTACGGAAGTCACTAGGGAATGGGTAATTATTTCACCATACAAATCTATTACCATAATCTCATATCTGACTAGCTCATAAATTTTTATCCATAATCGTTACTCGATTACTTCAATCTGAACTGGCAGATATCAATCATTCGCTTTCATCCCAAAATATTCAAGCTCAAGTAGCGACGGAGCTTCAATCATATATTATAGCTCGACTATTATCTGGGGTTACTGGGGTGTCTTTAAACGGACGAATTTGCATTGCAGAACCAATAGGACTTTCGTCTTTATTCGGATTCACTTCTCGTTCACTAAAACGCATATGATATGCATTTACTCTTGAATATCCACAACGGACAGAAGACCAATAACATCACCAGTATCACTCACTTATGAGTGCTCTAGTATATCAGTCAACCATCCCGGCTAATGGAAGTTTAAAAAGCGATGAAAAACTTTGATATCAAGATTGTCATAAATTAGTAAATATATTATATACAGTAGCCCACTCGACATTTGTTGGAATATGATATCATTCTGGACAAGGTCATTGCATATCGTTGTAACACACATCTTCAATAGTAATATTATCTCAAGCAGTAAGTTTATCCTGCTTAGTATCATCGTGATATGCACTTGTTATATATCAAGCATCGTTTGCCAATTCACTTACATTGTCTCAACTTTGTAATGCACTATCTGCTTTAGCTCATTGTGCAGCTGTAGCAAATTCATTTACATTGTGTGTTACAATATCACCATAAGTCGCTATTGTATCAGAAGCATTCTTTCAAGCTTGTGCATTATCTCTAATTGTTTGTAAATCAGAGATTGCATCTTGCTTGTCATTAAATGTATTCCAATCTGCACTTGTTAAATATCAATTTGTTGTAGCAGAAGCTGCTCAGAGCTTTGCCATAATTGTTGCTTGTGTCTCATCTCAAGTATTTACTCAAGTTTGGTTTCAAAGCTTTGTCCTTTCTTGTGGTGTCATAAACAAATGAGAAGTACCTTCAGTTATATCATCAGAAGTTCAAGTTAGCTCTGATAAATTATCTCAAGGTTGTAGAGATGTAGCTCATAATGTAGCTCACTCTCTAATTGTCTGTAAGTCTGAAATTGTATCTTGTTTTGTTCTTAAGGCTTGAGTAATAACTCTGTTCTCTACAGGATTTGTAGAAGCAATATCCATTCTATCATCAATCACTATTGGTCTTTCTCAATTTTTTATTAATTGCCAATTAGCTCAATCATAGATATACATATCAGAAACCATAACCGTATCTGTTTCTACAGCTTCAGAAGCTACTCAAATCTCATATTGAGCTCCGTCTGGTTTATAATTTGTTCCTGTAGATACATTACTTACCAAAAAATAATCTCAAGAACGATATACATATGGACTTTCAGAAGGATTTGTTGTAGGCAATCAAGTGGCACTATTCCAATTAGAAAGATATCTACCTCTTGATTGTAAGTTCTGTATATATTCGTACAAAACCTTTCATTGTCTTGCAGATAATGCAGCTTCAGTATCTACTGAATATAGATTATCCTCTACTAAAGGGACATCTACATCAACAGCTTTTTCTTCGTCAGGGATTAATGCTTCTCAATTTACCTTAACGGTTTCGATTGTATTAACCTGAGCTCATTCTTCTACACTATCAATCTTAGCTTTGAGCTGTTCTTCAATGGCGAACTCTCTCGCTTCTTTCTGTATAGAAACTTCATCTGCAAAATATTGCTGACGTCCTTTTGCCATTAATTTAAATATTAAGAATTAAATCAATTTACTTCAATAAATTTGCCTACCATTTCATCTAAGAATTCCTTATCAAATTTATTTGTGTGTTGGTTTTGGATATCCGTATTGAAATCTATACCCAATCTAAATGGGACATATTCGTACTTTTCACCGTTCCTCAAATTAATATGAGAAGGATAACCAAACCTTCAAGCATCTGTTCAAGCCCGAGCAACTACTGCCGTCTTTCAGAAAGCTTTTGCTGCGTGGTGCATTGAACTATCACATCATATTACAGGGTATCTTGCAGCCAATGAAACAAGTCGTCTCAAATTCTGCACAGTTAATTGTCTACATCATTGTAACTTAGGTTGGTCGTCTCTTTCAACCACATACACCTCACCATAATTTTGAAGCTGGTCAGCTACATATTGAGCATCTTCTACTCTTAAACTACGATAGCTTTTATCAGCTCCATTACCCTGCATTGTACTTCCAAATGGCTGGAATAAAATAGGGTTATATCACTCTAGCACATTGTCTAGCTTTTCGTGCTCAGCCAAAAATAAGATAGGTTGCGCAACTTCTTCTAGTCCTAACTTATCTGCAGCTAAGTCTAACCAATTCATTCCGTCATTAAAAAAACGACTATCCGTATAAGGTTCTAGTTCAAAGTAATCATTTCATTTGATTACATCTTCGTACAACCTTCTATCGTCTAGTCAATGTACACTTTCTACATAGGGGTTCCCCCAAAAAGCTAAAGGCCAGGAAGTTACAACCTTCACTGGCCTAGTTTTGGCTACTTCGGTAATAGCCCCCGTCATTGCGATAACTCTTCAAAGTCATCAGTCAATCTTAATTACTAAAGTTTGCATTTTGTTTGTATAATAGATAAATGGTATCTATATATAGATTATATATTTTTGCTATTTTTCTATAAGAAATTACCATTGAACTGGTACGAATTCTCAATCAGATGTGAATTTATGTACACAGTATCAATTACACTCATAACATTCATTTCCTCATTCTGCTCTTTTAATACCATAGCTTCCGTCTTTTGGATAACATACGAAGACAACTCATTGGCATCAATCTGCTCAAGATTGATTAACTCAATTGGCTCTATACCAAGTTCATCCACCTCAACCTCAATAATTATTTGCAGCTTGGTGTCTTACTCCAGAAGAATATCATCATCATATTCCTCATCAATCACAAGCAGTTCATCAACCAACATATCATCCTCATCATCCTCATCCTCAATATCCACATATTCAAGCTCATCAATCTCCTCAATCACATCCACTCTTTGTATTTCAACCATTTCCTCAGGCTCAAGCTCATCATCAAGCAGCCTCTCTATATGTTCCTGGTCTAGGATATGCTTCGCTTCAAGGTGTGCATCAACTTCAAGAAGTTCCATCTACCTTTCCTCAAGGAGCTATAGCTAAAGTTCCAAGAGAAGAAGTTCAACCATCTGAAGCTGCACATCTAGAAGTTCAATGTACTCAACCACATCAAACTACTACAGCTAGGCTTCACTCATTTGTTATATTAACTCAATTAGCAAAGCATACAGCTCATCCTCATCATCATATTTCTGCTGTGTATCAACCGTTTCAAGGAGTTCAAGCTCATCATCAAACTACCATATAATCGATACATAATTGCACATTTTTGTAATTACGAACTTCTAATTGTCAGTCTCAACCATCGCATCAATTAGTTCCTTTATAGTTGTCTCAACTTCAAGATGTTCAACCTACTCAACCACATCATCATTTATTACATATAGTTCAAGAAGATATTAATGTTTCGTAGAACATTTTAACATCTGCTCAGGCTCAACCATCTCATCAAGTTCCTCCATATGCTTCATATCAAGTAGAATACCAATGCTTAGGTGTGTATCATCAAGCTCATCAGTTTCAACCACATCATATAATGCGACAATTATATAATGTTCTTCAAGCTAATACGAGTCAATATTGTCCTCATAAAACATTTCATCAATGTCAACCAACTCAACCTTCACAGTCTCACTGTCCTCAACTACCTCAAGCTCATCAGTTTCAATACATTGAACATCAACCATTTCATCACACACATCATCGTTTATCTGAGCTACCATTTCAAGAACCTCCTCAAGCTCAACCATTTCACCATACACTATTTCAACCATCTCCTCAATATGTGCATCAAGAAGTTCCTCAATTTCCTCAAGCTCAGCAATAACTATCTCAACCTCTTCCTCAAGGAGTTCAACCTCAACCATCACCTCAACGGCAAAGATATCAGTTACCTCAATCCCCTCATCAAGAGTAATAAGCACTTCAATCGTTGTTGTGTCAAGTTCAACCGTTTCAACCACATATCCAACCAAATCATCATCATCCTCAAGGAGCATAATGTCAGTTACAATCTCTACCTCAATTAGCTCAAGCTCATCAAGAAGTAGCTGTGGCATTTCATCAGTTTACAGCGTATTGTGCAGAAGAAGAAGAGGAACAAGAAGAACCTCAACCTCATCAGTTACAACAATATGGATATCCTCCACAAGCATAATTCATAGGACATCAGAATTCACAATAACCTCATCAATTATTTCACAATCTACTTCAAGCTTTAATTCATCCTAACCCTCAAGTACAAGTAAATGTAATTACTCATTTAGTTGGTTTATTCTCTACATATCCATATGTAGAATATGTAGCATTCCAGGCGGGGATGCATTTATCACTTCTCAAATCTATTGTTCATAGATTACATAGTGTCCCACAAGCTCTAATAATAGCTGCCTGGTTACCACAGAAATTCACTACAACTCAAGGACATATGGTTAAATTACGAAAGTTATATACTCTAGCTGGAAGTGTTTTATTTCAAGATATTACACAATCTCAATCACTTCCATTTCAGAAATAGTCTCAAATTACCGTATGGTATCAACTAAATTTATAGTAGTCTCAACAATGATACACTCAAGGTATACTTCAATCAGGAGCCGTTCAGAACATTATGTTATAGTGTTTTCTCTTTTTATGAACACTTTTTAATTCCTTTACCATTGTTATCCTTGTATTTGACTAAAAATAAGACTTCACTTTTCTCAATCAGTTCATCTAGTTCAGGCTCAAGCTCAACCATCTCATCAGAAACCTCACTTTCATTCTGCATATAATATAGTTCCTTTATTTAAGTTTTGTCCATAGTAGATTTTTATCTCTGCTCAAGCTCAACCATTTCAACCATCTCAACCTCTTGAACCACTATAGTTCGTATCGTTTGAAGCATTTCATCATCTTCATCCTTGTCCTCAACATCATATAATACAATTGTTATAGAATACTTTTCAGAAAATAGCTAATCAATAAGCTCAACCGAATACACTACCTCAAGCTGCTCAAGGTTGGTTGGCACAAGTAGCACTTTGATATCATTCTCCTCAAAGTCAACCATTACCAAACATAGAGCATCCTCATTTTCAAGCGTGCACTCAAGAGTGGCATCAATAATTGTCATTTCAACCATTTCAACCATTTCACCAATATGAGTTTCAACCATCTCCACCATATCAAGTATGTCAGTATGAATAGCTTCAACCATCATAAGCACGTCAAGCCTGTCATCCATTTCAAGCATTTCACCAATAACTATCTCATCATCTTCATCAGTTTCAAGATGAACTACTGCTATCTCAATATCATCAAACTCAACCATTTCAACCTCAATATCGTCCAAATCCTCATCCTCATCATCCTCATCAACTTCCTTCGTCTCAATCTCAACCATTTCATCAATGTCCTCAATAACAAACTCAATATCAACCTCAACCTCATCCTCATCAGTTATCTGACCAAGAACATTTTGCATCGTTTCAAGGATATCAAGCTGCTCAATTTCAACCGCATTCTGCTGTAGCGGGACATCAAGGATATCATTGAGCATATGATGGGTCAGAGTGATAAGCATTTAGTCATCAAGCTCAACCTCATCAGTTATCTCAGCAAGCAGCTCCTCACGGACAAGTAACATCTAGTCACCAATATGGCTGACTAATATGAGATGAGCATCAAGCACATCCGCATCATCATCAATCTCATCCTGCCGTACTTCAACCTCCTCAAGCTCATCAACCATAGTTTAAAGCAAAGCATCAAGTTTGTGCGTGAGAATGGATACTTCAATATGTTCATAAACAAACTTCGGCAGCACATATATCAAGATTTCTAAGTTCTATAGTTCAGGCATTACAGAATTTGTTACAAGCCTTAATAACAGGGGCTCATTCTCAACAGAAGAATACTTTTACTCAAGGGCATACAGTGAAATTATTGAAATTATATTCTTTGGCACACATAGTTGTGTCTTGAGTTATAGTACAGTTTCAATCGTGTCCATCTCAAAAATAATCCCCTGTGTCCCAATCGGCAGTAGGGAGAGTATATGTCTCTCCCATATATTTAGCCTCTCTCACTACATACTCTGCCATTGTTATTCATATATGAAATAAACTTTTCCATTAGTTTCCTTTTCGGCTGGTAAGTTAGCATATTCTTGAGCCGTCACAAAGACAATTTCTCAAGTAGATAAATCACCACTTCAAAGGATATCTTGTCCATTAACTGTTTTTATATTAGTTCCACTAACAAGTAATTCTTGTAGAGATACCCACTTAGTTCAATCCCAAACTTTCAAAATATTATTTGTAGTATCATACCAAGTATTACCTGGTTCTGGATTTGTAGGAGCAACCTCTCAAGAAGAAGACGAATGCTCAATGGCATCATCCACATATTTCTTTGTAGCTGGACTACCATCATATGTAGGAACATATGGGGTCTGATAGTTTATATCTGTAGCAAGATATGTCTCTCCTACTAAGCTAGTGTGATAACTTATTCAACTTGTAGTCGTTCAGGTATATCTAATTAATATATTTTTTCTTGCCTGCGAAGATGAAGAAACTCAATTTTCCCATTCGTTATCTACTGCTTCGAACCTTAAATTTCAGCTTGACTCTCCTGGCTCAGGCTCATTATCTTTATCAAAGAAATAAGTATCTTGCCCTCAATTGCCATCAGGCATCTGAATAATGGCATTTTTTCAATCTCTAATCCAATCATAAATTGACTGTATAAGAGGTGTATCAGTTAAAGCATTTCAAGTTAAGAAAAAAGTTTTTGTGTTAGTCACAACCTCTTCCCAATCTGTTCCATTATAGATATATGTGTTATTGTTTGTTGTGTTATACCATATAGTTCCTGGTTCTGGATTTACAGGAGCTGTACTTCCAGAAGCTTTTGTTGCTTCGATACTATCATCTACATATTTCTTTGTAGCAGGACTTCCATCATACTCTGGCATATATGCTGTTGTATAATCAATACCTGGCTGTAGGAACTGATATCCATACAATCTACCTGCTTGAATGCCTGTCACGGTGTAACTTCATACCATTCCTGGAGTAGCCTCTACTGTGAATGTTAAAGAAGGGAATGCTGAATATGTTATATGTCAATTTATTCAAGCAACTTGTACATTCTCATCTTCTATCTGCTCATAACAAATCCATCTATTTGGATATAGATTTGTAATGTGGTCTCTAAAATAAGTTTTTCAATCTAACACTATAATGGCATTCTTTCAGCTAGCCTTCCATTCATATATTGCTTGTCCAGTGACTAAATCAGAAGTACTAGAAAGATAGAATGTCTTCGTGTTGATATCTGGAGTAAGTCCTCCAATTACAGCCTCGTTAATTAATGTTGTCACATCTCCCAAAGTTTGGTAGTGCATATTGTTATTTAATGTATCTATATTATCTCAAGGCTGCACAGAAGTAGCTCATTTAGCCGCTCCTTCTCTAATTGTATTTAGGTCTAATATAGAATTCTGCTTTGTTGTAAGAGCATTATAAACAGCTCTATTTTCTACAGGGTTTCTAGATGTAGGAGAAAGTCATTCATCAATAGCTATCTCCTTAGGGCTCATTTCTTGCAATACCCATTGGCTACCATCATAGATATACCAATCGTTTACACTTACATTTCAAGTTTCTATTTCAGTAGAAGGCATTCAAGAAACATATGAGCGACCGTGTGGTTTCATATTTGTACCTCACTGTTCTGCTACTTTGGAAACTATATAATAGTTTCAAGCCTCATACAAATATGGACTAACTGCAGGGTCTGTTGTTGGCAGACCCTCAGTACAATCCCAAGTAGATAGAAATTTATTTAACCCACTCATATTTGTAATTTGGTCTTGTAGCACCTTACCCATATGTGCAGATAAGGCATCTGTAGTACTATCAGATGTTACATCATCAATCACTCAAGGAATGTTGTCAATTTTCTGTTCTACTTCTTCTTTTAATTTATGCACACGAGCCTCTTTCTCAGTGTATCTATTGTCCCCATCATATATTAATCTTCCTGTTGCCATATATTTTTAAGATAAGGGGGTAAAAATTAACCTTGTGGTAAAGCATTTACTACAATATATTTGAAACTTCAAGTTTCTATTTGATTTGAAGTAACAGTTAATTGTCCTGGGCTAATTGTTTCATTCAAGTCTCAAATAATATCTTGGTAATTAGATATAACCACAAAACTATCTGCTTTAATATCTGCATCTACAACAACTGCAGTATCTGAATTAGAGAAAGCTCAAGTTCCCAATTTAACTATAGCAGAAGTGTATACAGGAGGAAGATATTGATTATCTATCTTACCATTTGCATCTAGTCCAGCCACTCCATTAGGCTGATTCTTCTCATCTTGTAATATAAAGTCAGGAGCAGTAGCATCGTTTCATAATGCTATATTTCCGTTTATTGTTATATTATCTGTTGTTGTGTTAGTAGTAACTATACTACCACTCTCTATTTGATTTTCTACAACCAAATTACTTCATCCAGCGATACTTCAATCTACACTAAGGTTTCAAGCAACAGAAGCAGAACCTGTAGTTTCAAGAGTTTTTAAATGAGTTCAACCATTCACGATTAAGTCATCTGTTATAGTTGTATCTCCACTTACATTTAAGTTTCTACCGATAGTTGCATCGTTAGAGAAAATAGCATCCCCTGTAACTGTAGAATTTCCTGTAACTGTTTCATTCCCTGCTACAGATAAATTTCCACCAACTGAAGCATTTCCACTTAATGTAGAAGCTCAAGCAACAGTTAATGAATTATTTAGTGTAGTAGCTCAAGTAACAGCCAAAGTACCTGCTACTGTTTCATTTCAAGCAACTGTAACATCATTTAGGTTTGCAGTTCAAGTAGAACTAATGTTATTTGTTGAAACATCTCCAGTGAAAGCTGAAGTTCAAGTAACTGCTAGATTACCTCCTACTGTTGCATTTCAAGAAGTAGTCATTGTATCAGTATTAACTCCTCAAGTAACAGTTAAACCATTAGCCACTGTAGCAGTGTCGTTAACTGCTAATGTGTTAGTTGTTATATCTGTAGAAGTTAAAGTAGTAATATCTCAAGTAGGAGCAGTAATTGAACCTGTAGAAGTAGTTCAAGTTACATCTAAATTACCACCAACAGTTGCATCTCAAGTAATATCTACTGCAGCACCAAATGTTGAGTTTCAAGTTACACCTAAAGTTCATCCAACTGTAGCATTGTTTGTTATAGTCACATCATCAAGACTTGCATCTTCTGCTGTTATTGAAGTTGTTGTGACATCAGAAGCAGTTATGTTTGTGATGTTACCATTTGTTGCAGTTATGTTTGTAGAAACAACATCATCTGCTGAGATTGCTGTTCAAGTAAATGTACCATCTGTTGTCACATTTCCTTTAAATTCAATATCTCAATTAACCGTCTGTAGAGTTACATTAGACAAATCTAAATTGTCATAGTTCTCTATAACTTGTTTTAAAGCAGCCTCATCTAATGAAACTCTATAAATATTTTCTCATTCGATAGCTACTCTAATTGGAGAAGTACCTAATACCTCATAGGCTAACTTTTCACACTCACCATAAGCTCCTCTTGTAGGAATTCTATATACAGTTTGTGTTGTAGTTGAACCAGTGGTTGTATTAGCGACCCTTCCAGTTCACAATCTTTGTCCACCATTCTGTGGTTTTCTTTGTCTAGGCATTGTTTTCTGAATTTAATAAATTAAATTGTTCTGCCATCCAGATAATCAAGTTAGCAAATTCTTCTTTAGGAAGTCATTGTAACATTGGTCTGATGTCAATTTTTAGCTCTTCGATATCGTATGCTGGCATTTCAAGCTCTCCCTCTGTAGGAACTTCTTCAACAGTTTCCTCTATAGCCAACTCTCACCCTGGGGCAAACATTGCCTCATCTTCTGGGCTAAGCATAGCTGTATCATCATACATAGGGGCCTCTTGTGTCGGACTAGACACATCAATACCTAGAGCGGCCATCTGTTGTTGTATGGCATCTAACTCGTTCATATAATATTTAAACAGAATATAAAATGTCTATATTCTATTTGAATAGAATCTAGACGACCAGAGGGCTAATAAGAATACTAGCAGTCTGTGTTAGGCTGTAGTTGATATTCTCAATCTGGTCATATACTAAATAATGGAGCAATGAACATCTCTCAGAGCCATCCTCCGAAAGTTATTATGTCTCCTATTCATCATATTAATTCTAATTTTATTTGTGTGGCATAATCTTGGCTTTCTCATAAGTTTGTAGCAAGTGGCATTGTTGGTGCTAACTCATACAAACTATCATCGATACATACTCACTTGTCATATGTTAATAGTTCTTCTGAATAATTGTCACATCGAGGCTGTTGCTGCGCTAGATTTTGTATAGCAGCATTTGGAATTCATACACAAGTTGGCTGATATGCTTTTTGATTATCAGGGATACTTTCAGTTAAACACTTTAATTTCTCTTTGTCCCCATCATCCATATCTTTTCACAAATATTTTGTTGTTATCAAACCTAACCAATTATTATTTCCTCAATCAACTGAACATTCATAAACCCTTCATAGTCAATTAATATAAGATGTTATTCTTAATTTAGTTTCGTGACTATATTCTCCAGGTCACAATGTCGTTATTAATCTATTAAGCTTAGCTAAGTTATATAGCTTTGGTCTATTGGCTAGCCAACTATTTGTTCATCATACCCAATCTGTTTCGTTCTCTATTAGATAAGCAGAGACATAGCTTTTAAATCCATAGTGATGATTCTCCTCATCTCACTTGTAATCATAGCTTCATCTTCATCTTTGGTATAATCAATTTTCTCAAAAGTAAACTCATCAATCTACTCATTCTAATAATATTCATTGAACCCAATCTTCTGTCCAAACCTTGAATTGTTTATTGAATTTAATTATACGAGTCATCGTATTCTCCTGTTCATATTTTCATTGAGTCGCTCAAGTCAAATGTGCTTGCCAATCTCAATCATCATTGAAGTAAGGTCGAGATTTTGTCTGAATAAATACCTTCAAATCATTATCATCGTTTCAAACAAATGCTTCATCTCAAAAAGTCAAACTCGCTAATTTTCAGTTTATCATATCTCACACATCCTCATATTGAAGCATATACTTACCTACATTGCTCGCTATTCATAGAGCCAATAACCTCTTATCGTTTGAAACAAAAATTAAATCTCAATCATATTCTGAAAAGGCATATCTACTCCATAGTCACACTGTAGTTGATTGACTATAGAAATTCATATAATTCTTATTCTCATCTGGTACTCATACTACGATATTTTTATCTCAAAATGCGACAAGTAAATCTTTATAAGCGGCTAAGGAAACCTTGTCTGCTCAAACAAATGCATCATCTTGGATAAAGAATTTATTGTATCATATTCCATTTGAAAAATGTACAAACCCATTGTCTGTTAGCACACACATTTTATCGGCCACATCTGCGACAGATATAATATGTGAAGGAACAAGTCAACTCTGGTCATAAACCTCTGTTCTAGTTATGTTGTAACTATTTCATTCCTCGACAACATTAGCAATATACACTTTCTTTCAGGCAGAATATCATACTACTTCTCACCAATCAGAGAATATTTTATATTTAACATTCTTTCATTTTACCTCATCCCCATCTCACTCAAGAGTTTTAAATCATTCCCAAGGAGCATCTAGGGTCAATCTCTTTCATTCCATTCAAGTTATCATTCTAACTTGTCAGGCGAATCAATCCTCATTTCAATTTAATGAGCTATAAACTAGGAGATAATCTCAAATAGAAACTCACCTCTCTGGACAGTCTTCTGATTCTCAAGGCCACAAAAATCTTCAATTTCATTCCTCTACTACGATATCTGAAAACAATCAATATGTTGTTCATCAATCATATTTATTTATCTGTACTCAACTATATTCTGGAATTGAAAATTTTCCACTGTACTCTCAACAATCATCCACATCCTCATCGTTAAACAATATAACATCACCTGCTGTTTTCTCCTTTCATTTTACATATCAAGTCGTAAAAAACTTAAAGTTCCCACATCAAGTGCTATCATATTCTCTTTTTCTTCACCAATCAAAATCTTGTACACATCAATTTTTAATTTTAGCCACATTGATTCTAATTTTATTTCTAGCTTCATTTGCTAACATCACATAGACCCATCACTCATCCTTCTCACAGCTCTTGTCCCAAAGATACTTCACATCAGTTACATCTCGTCATCTATGAAGAGCATAAGCTGTTTGGTCTCGCTTACTAGATGGAGTATAATTTCTTCTAGTTTGTAAGAAAAAAGATGAATTTCTATGTGTTGTAGAATATGGGGTATGTACCACATCTACATTAATTAAATCATAATATAGATTATTAACAGCACCTGCAAGTACCCCATTCCAATACCAATCTGTTTTATCTTGTTGTGCCATTTTATCTATTTGCTGCATTTAAAGCTCAAGGAACAATATATTTGACACTATTATCAAACATTTCCTTCAATCTCTTAAGTTTTGTCTGGAATCTACTATAGTAGTTAGCAGACATATTAATATCACTTTCCCCTTCTAGGGCATATTCTGATTTCATATACAATCTCAATAGTGATAGAGTGTATCTATCTATATCAATATCCTGGTCTAATGAAGTAACTTTAGGGAATCCTTTGGAATAAATGATAAGAACATCGTCAGTCCCACAAGGTAACTTAAAGTTTACGGTATCGAGAATTTCCCCTCAGACTTTATCATTGTCATAAACAACAGAATAACTGTTGGCATCTAAATCTTCTAAGTTTTCTCAATATAACTCCTCCATTAATAGTCTTCTATATCAAGCACAACAATCTTTAGGGTCTAATGAACACCCAATCTTACAACCTTTTCAAAAAAATCATCGTACTTTAGCAATAGGATATTTTGTCGTATATGTTCAATCTGCAGGGGTAAACCTCTCCATAACTTTTCTAGGGTAGAAGTCATAGACCTCCATTGCAAAGCTGGATAGGATGTCGTTAAATCTCGCTATCTTACTTTCACAACCACTATCGGTTATATTAGTTCAGCTATATATATCTTTTACCTTCATCAGCTTTGTTTTTTAAAATAAAGAAAATGGGAAGGCTAAATTAGCCCTCCCATCCTTGAAGACTATATTAGTCTACATCAAGTTCACCGTCTACAAAATCAACGTCTTCTAATCCACATACATCACAAGCATTTAATACACAGCTTCCAAAGTTCTTAATAAATCTATAAGCTCCTTTGTCAACTCACATCCATACTACTGCGAATTTAACATCTCCAACAATCTTGTTACATTCTCCAAGCTGAGCTCAGATGTTGTAAGGATTGTCTGGTAAATATCTAAGCATAGGAGTTCCTTTTGAAATGTATCCGTTGATATTAGCATTAGCTACTACCTTTCCATTAGTATCAACTACTGTATATTTAGGCTGGAATACTCCAACTTTTTCTTCAGGGATTGTAAGCATTACAGAGAAGTCGAAGTCGTTAAGGATTGGCAAGTATTTGAATGTGATAGTAATACCAGCATATCTAATTCTTGGTAATCCAACATCGATATCATAGTTGCTTCCATCTAAGAATCCAACATTTCCATAGTCTTGGAAGTATCCTTGCATCATATGTAATCCTTCCATAGCTTTCTTGTTCATAGCTACAGTTACATTGTTTTTATACATTCCAGATACAGTTGCTTTGTTAATAACGATATCCAAGAATGATTGAATTTGATGTCTTGCATTAGTACATTCAGATGCACTTGGGTCGCAACATCCTTCTAGGTCGAAGGCAATCTTCAAACCATTAGCTTGAGCTCTAGCAAGAGCAGGGAAAAGTCCCATAGTCTCCCATTTATGAGCAGAAATTTGGATGTTTCTATCGTAGAATGCAGCGTGTAAGAATTCTCTAATAGCTTCTACATCTCCTTTTCTGAACATAGCATCTACAATAGCTTGGATTCCTCCAGAGATAAGGTAGTCTTTGTTCAAATCACACCAATTGAATTCGTGAGAAATAGAGATAGTTCTGAAGAAAGCTGAGTAGTAGTCGAATCCTCCTAATTCTACTGGATTGTAGATTTCAGTTTCACAACTTCTGTCTCTTAAGTAAGCTCCTCTTCTAACTTTGTCTCCAATAGCTAAAGCGACTGTCAAAGGTCTCTTTAAGTAGATAGTATTTGTAGCGCTATCGATATGGTCGATGTAAAGTCCATTAACTGGATTTCCACCTTGTCTCATAACTAGAACAGTGCTATCTCTATCAACTCCTCCTAATGGAGCAAGAGATTCAACAACGATTGAAGTAGCTCCAGCTTCAGCAGCTTGTGCTACTTTAGTTTCATCACCACAAATTCTTGGTTCATACCAACCTACTTTACATTCACAATCAACCAAAGTTAGTTCGCTAGAAGCAGCCAAACCATCTTTGAATTTATAAGTTACATATACTTCTCCTGTTGTAGGGTCTTTTTGAGGTACTACATCAAAGAAGATTGTCTCGTATCTTAGGAAATCTTCATACTGTCCCCAAGTTTCGAGTACTCTACCATTAGCATATAATGGGTTTAAAATTTTCTGTAATTCGATGCTCTTTCCAGAAAGTCCTTCAGCACAATCTGGTCTGTAGTCAGCAGCTAATCCACTAGCATCGCAAGGATTACAAACAGTTGTTCCTGCCATTTAATTAACCTATTAAAAATAAAAAGAAAAAAGCTCACACTATTCCAAGTGTGGCTCAACGTTAATTAAGTAAATAATTAACTCTAGAACATTCCTCTTTTAGATAAAGGAATTCATCTAGGAGTTGGAGCAGGCTGTTGCTTTACTTCTGCTATAGGAGCAGACGTAGGCGCACCTTCTCACATTGTATTAGATTTTAATGGAGCATTAGTAAAGATGTCCATAATTTGATTAGCATTTAATGAAGGATTCATTACTGCTAATTTAGCAACATAGTAGCGAGTTAAATTCCTTCTACTAGCATCGCTTTTGTCTTTCTTGTATGATTGTTCTAGTCTCCAAAGAGTATAGAATTCATCATCAAGTTTTGTTACTCTAGGGTCATTATCCGTAGTAGTAACTTGTTCATTTAATTTCTTAACCATTCCTTTAAGAACATCTATAGTATTTTTATTCTGTTCATTATCGAACTGATGCATACTACGTTCCTTTTGGAAAGCTAAGTAAACCTTTTTAGCCATATCTTCTGCAGACTTCTTATCCTTTATGTCTTCCAGTCATTGCTTGAGCTCTTCGTCAAGCTTATCTGTTTCTTCGGTAGAAGAAGTAGCTTCGGCTTTTACATCTGTATTGCTATCAGATGGAAGGTCTTTTGTCGTTTCTTTTACAATATCAGCTAGAGCTGCTTCATTCTCTTTCTGATTTTGTGTTGCCTCCGTCTCTTGTGCAACAGTTTCTAGTGTCTTGTTTTCGTTAAGTATCTTATTAACTTCCTCCAAGACATCTTGCTGTTCAGCAGGAGCTTCAGCTGTTTGAGTTGTTTGCACATCTCAACTTGAAGTTCAAGTTCAGTTGTTATCAGCAACTGTAGTTTGCTCAGGTTGTGCAGGCTGAGCTGGCTGCTCTGCAACAGGTGCAGTCTCATTTGGATTGGAGATATTTTGCTGACTCTCAGCAACTTGTCCAATTGTTGTGGTTTCTTCCCCGTTCATAATTTTTGTTTATGAAATTAAAATACGAATAGATTTTGCTAGCTATGTTTAGATTAAATCGCTTCCCTAGCCTACCAACTCTAGGTACTATCCCATAGCTAGCTAATCCATTCAACCACCATCACCATTATGCGTCTACGCATCACTTACAAAAAGGCGTCCAATTATCACCTTTTCTATATATAGATTATAAAATTTAGGTTTTTTGCTATAACTTTTTAAAGTAAAAAGAAAAATCTGAGTTCAGAACCCAGATTTTCTTTCCATATTATTGTGGCATTACAAAGTCTAATTGGCTTTCGTCTATTGATTCTGTAGGGTATGCAGAATTTACATAAGGTAATGTTGATTGGTCTGGATTAGCTCATTGTGCTTGTTGCATCATCATTGCTATTTCTTCCTCGCTAGGCTGTCAAGTGGTAGGTTGAGCCTGTTGTGTTTGCTGAGGTTGAGCTTGTTGCACTTGCTGTTGTGCTTCTATTTCCTTTTGCTGGATATAGTCTTTTATTTCGTAACTCTCATCTATATATTGTTTCTGTTCATCCGTAGACATAGCTTTAAATCCTTTAAGTCCAGCATAATCTGCAACACTTTCAAGGAATGCCTTATTATCTATATCAGGCAATCAAGTAATAGGATTTGTAGCAAATGCTGAAGTGTTTTGCATCATAGTCAATAATCATTGAACCTTTGAAGCTTTAGTTTCTTCAACTCCAATGTCAGCAGAACAAATAATTTTGAATTTCTTATCTAGTTCAGATAGATTGATTATGTATTCTTCATCATCGTTTTGGACATATGCTACACTAGCTCAACTTTGCTTAGCAAGTCAAAGCCAATGGTAGAATAACTTAGCATAGAATCTACCTATAGATTTAATCATAGGGCTAAGTCTAGCCTTAGAGGCATTAACTCTTTGTTCTGCTCAGTATCTCGAACGTTCAATCTTTCATTCTCAACCTAGAACATATGAGTTAACTCAACAAATAGTATAGGCATCGGCTTTGATATTCTCAAAGTGGTTCATAGCTAATTGAAGGATATTGTAATCTGTAAAGTCTATCTTAGTGATGGCATTGTTCATTCAAGCATAACTTGGATTGATAGAATAAACTTTACCTTCATCATATCCAATAGTTGTAGGAGCATTACCTGTGGTAGGGTCAGTAATAGCTCACTGTACAGCTGCTAATACAGGATTAAGATGTCTATACATAGCATCTGCTAGAGAATTGTATAAGGCATTACACTGTTTTTGGTGTCACATAATTTTCTTTCCAATTCAACTAGGGATACATCAAACTCACTTTTCAAATGTTAGTTCGATAAATGGCCCATCTTTTCAAGAAATTGCGAAATCTTCTCAATATTTGAATGGGCTATCTCAAGAATAAACGAAATAACCATTTACCATAACCATAAGCTTGTCACCAATATATAGGTCAACTACTTCACAATAGCTAGAGCTATCTAAAATATTAAATGTATCATCATAAATCATTCCAGTAGGAGTTCAGTCTCCCAAATTCCCTAAGTATGTTTGTGAGTATGCATCTATATCATATATCTTCGTGAAGTCAGCTTTACTAAGTGGCATAGGTGCTTCAAGTATAGCCGTTCTTTTTTTCTCTAACTGCTTCTCCATTCAATTCTTTCATTCCCAAATAGGATAGAAAGCATCCTTCAATCAATCAAATGGAATAAATCTTCTTCTGAATTTCTCTGGAGCTTTATAGAAATCACTGGCTCAAACACTATAGAACATCTCAAATGCAGATACTGGGAACAGGCAAGGGATAAATGTAACAACATTATCTCCATCTTCATTCTTCATTATACTTGTAGTATAACCAGGCATTCAATAAGAAGCTCAAATCAATGAAGCCTCATTTCTAATAATTTCATTTGTCTGCTCTGTCTCAGAAATTTCTGTACCCCATTGGAAAAACAATTGAGCATCATCAACTATTCCTGGGTCAACTTCTTCCATAGGATAGACTTTTGGTCTCAAATCATTATCATAGAGTGAGGCCATAAATGTGTCGTGGATAGAAGTAATAAGTGGGTAGATTTTAGCTGACTTATATTGCATATTGTGTCTTTTAAGTCAGGCTTCATACTCTTTAGAATATAACTTATCCATCTTAATTACATCAAACCATTCTGGGAAGATGTTATCTCTAAAATGGATTAGAATATTCTTAAGTTTCCCATAGATGGTGCGTTCAGCATCAGTAGAGTTGTCTTGGTAGATTTTATTTTTTCTCTCCTGCTCCTGCTTTTTTACTTCGCTATCTATATTATCCATTAGTTTAGACTTGTAGAATTAAAAATATCAGATGCACTTCTGAGTTTTGTCTCAATTTTAACATCTCTTTTGTCCTTAGAAAATCAGCAGATGTTATCAATCTCTTTGTAATACTTTAGAAGTTTTTCTTCATAACCCTTCTCTTGAGTGTTTTGCAGGCGTTTAATTTCCTGCACAAGCCCTCTAAGGTAAAGCTCTTGAGCAGACATTCATAGTTCTTCTTGCACTATTCTGTCCAACATCTCTTTCGCCTTTTCATTCTCTGGAGCAATGTGTTCTGTCATTACATCATCCTCCATCTTATTTACATCAATTCACATAATTTATTGGCATAAAAAATAAAAGGAAATATCAGGTAGTACCGTTATGAAAAATAATTTAAGACACATTCAACTTCTTGAGTGGGTAGTTGTTCCACTCAAGAAATTTTTATGTCTTATTAACTTTCTGCTTCAAGTGCTTTCGTGGTTTTCTTCTCAATATTGCTTAATTGCTTTTTTGTCGATACTGCTTGTGTCTTTGGTCATTTAACATTTCTGTTAATATCTTTTCAAATTGAGAAGTCTGCTTTGACTTTATGTGAGGTTACTTTGTACCCAACATCGTCTGGAGTATATCCGTTAAGTCACAATTCCTTAACTAAATTCGCTCATTTAATTGTTACTGGAACCCATTGTCAATAAGAAGAACTTCTACGAGTTCCTCCATTAGAGCCAACTCAACCGATATCCATCGCCATACTTTTTAAATCACTAGACATTTTAGCGGCAGCTGCTCAGGCTGCTTTAGTCTTGGATTCATCTTCTCAACTTGTGTATATACTTTCAAGATTAGATATTAACTCTCAATCCCATTGATACAACATCTCGTTCATTAATCTAGCATATTCATCATAATCGTTTCATAGATATGCTTTAAGCATATCACCGTTATGTTGAATAAATTCTTTATTATCGTGGAATAGAGCTATCATTGCCTCTTGTTTTTGAAGAGGAGTAAGGCTATCTGTATCATAAATTCTTCTATAAACACTATCTATAATCGATGCTGTAATAGCTCCAACAGGGTCATCATTTTTAAATTGATGTGTTAATGAAGCTGCCTCCGATATAAATCTCTCTATATTTCAATCAGACAAAGCTCTAGACATAGAACCAACCTGAGTCAAGAAACCTCTATATTGATTATTGATAGTAAAGGTATCTTCTCAATTGTCATCTTTTTTTATCGTGTAGAATCTACTCAATGTCTTCTTGTCTTCTGCATCAGTTGTTTGATTTTCAATAATCTCCAAAGCAGCCAATGTTGAGGCATCTTGGTCTAACACCTGCAATTTATCAAAGAATGTTATATCTTCTCAAGGAACTTTGCTATTTCACAATAACAATAATAGTCCATCATAATCACTACTCTTCTTAAATTCGTCCTTACTCCATTTATTATCAGCTCACTTCTTTCACACATTTCTTGCCTCAATTATATCATCTACATACTTTTCAATCAACATCGTTCAAGCTCATTGCCCTAGCATTTTTACATATAATTGATAGTTAGGGTCTGAACTATGAGCATTTAACCAAGAGGTAGCATAAGAATAAATTACATTCTTACAATATGTTTGGTCAGAGAAATGATTACGTATATCCTTAACAAGCACTTTTCGAGCCTCATCTTCTACTTTTCAACTCTTATTTGTTACGAATGTACCATCAGCCCTTGTCTCATATTTCATATGAGATAGCCAAAATTCCATTTCTTCATCCTTAGGATTTCACTCCTTCTTTCCATTCATATGTCAATATTCTTCAAATTGCATCAAAGAATTATTAAAAGATGCACTTCAAGGACGATATTTTCCATTAGCCAACATAGCATCAATAAACATCCTAGCTTCTTGTGGAGTAGATGGAGTAACATATCACTTCTGATAAAACTCCATTCAAGCTTTTGTTTTTTGTATTGTCTCTGCTAAGTCATCTGCCGTGAAATAACTTGCCGCTCTTCTGTTTTTTGCCTTTCATATATTCTTAAATAGAGAGAAGAACTGAGAACCATTCACTAAAGTCTTTTTTAAATTTCCTAAATAAGTCCATTTATCATCCCAAGATACATCTCATTGTGCTAACAATTCCATTGTCTCCCAAGTTTCATTGTTATCTAACTCATAAGAGAAATTTTTATCAGAACCGATTGGGGCCTCTCACATTAGTATTGAAGGGATTCCTCATACTTGTCAAGTCATTTCATATGTATATCCATATGAATTTAAATCTTCTCAAGCCATATATCTCAAACTTCCGAAAGATAATTCCCAGAATTTGTTCTGAACATAAGCACTAAATCCATCTCGTCAATCAGTCGTCCAAGCTCATATAGCTTTTGCAATCCAATTATATGGTTTCCATTGTCTTCAAGCATTCTTACCAAGAGCATTGAAGAAGGCTCACACTCACCAAGTATCCTTATAAATAGTTGGGTTAATTAAATGTGCCATTCTACTTTCTCCCATTTCTATAAATGGTCTCATAGGTCAGAATGATTGTATTCACTGATACCATTGAGAAGTCATATTTAATGTGTCAGTAAAATAGTTAATGAAATCCAATGCATCATATTCTGTTTCTCAAGTCCATTGTCCATTATCTTGAAATCTCTGTAACTTCCAAGTCCACACCAAATCGTTATACAAAGTTCAAACAAAGTTCATAAACTCTGGCTGAGAAGCTATATATTTAGCAATAGCATCTCTTCCCTCTCTACTCCAAAGATTATTTCAGCTCTGGAATATCATCTTATACATAGTTCATATCAACTCCCCCGTTTGTTTGAATATATTTTGTCACCAAGCTCATCTAAAGTTTAAGAATTGCATCAATCAATAGAATATATTTCATAATCATCCTCAACCAACAGCTCTATCTAATCATCAGAAACCTAGTCAAAGGATATTCCTAAAGTTTCTTCAAGAATAAGCATTAATTCTTTGCATTAACTTTGCCTTAATAGTGTCATCAATATTTGGATTATCCATAAACTCTTTAAATGCTCTAGCAGAACTAAACTGCAAGAAATCATTCTCCTTTAATGCCTTACCAAATGCTACATTTTTAAAGTTTCTTGCAAACAATCAGTCTATTATATTGTTCGCATTATCTTTATATGGGTCAAGCTGTCTCTTCCACCAGTTAAACGACTTCCCATTTTTTATGGCATAATCATCTATTTTTGCATACATATCTAGGTAATCATCAGTTGTCTGGATATCTACATTTCTATATATTCTATCTACATCTGGTATTCAATATCTGTTATAAAAGCTCATAGCATTTGCATCATCTGGATTAACTATGGACTTTCACCAAAAATTAATTTCATTATATGCTCAGTCTAATACCTTATAAGAACTTCTAATAGCATCTATCTCTGACATAGTCTCCATTCACAAATCTCATTCGTGTCGCTTTTGCTTTAAGAAATAAGCTGCTGCCTGCCAAGGGATAGTAAATATTTGTCAAGGATAAGACATTAACAATCTAAATATGAAATTACTTCCGTTCATAAAATTCAATATTCTTTGGGCCCGTCTTCACCAAGGACCAGTAATTGTAAATCAAGTTAATCCTTGTAATACTTGTTTAAACTCATCTTCAGTAAATGCTGAACCGAAAATTTCATTGAACTCTCTTTGAGTTATTCAGGTAACATCTGTAACATAATCTCTATATCCTCATAATCATCAATCCTCGTGTGCTCATTTACGAACAAACTTCTCAACATACGATAAATTGGAAGGGTTTGAGAATTTAAAGAATTTCAATATCTGATTCTGTTCTATCGCAGATAGCATACCAAATATTCAAGTTGTATCTTTTAAGTTGTTAAATACCTCTCCAATATGATAGAAAGCTCTATTTATTTCTGGATGAGTTGTACATCATATTGCTCAATCAGCACTTCATAAATGCTGTTCTAACGTCTTAAAATACTTAGCTAACTTCAGAGCCAAATCCTCTGCTTTGTTAGTTGGTTTTATTTTATTTAATCTATCTAAGCTTAAAGAATAATACTGGGCATATATATTCTTTACCTTAGCATACCTTTCCATAATCTGCTTACTTCATATAGCTCAGAATGTCATCTGTCAAGTAAATCAGATTAGGTAATCTTTCATTCATCTAGCTGCCTCTTCGTTAAGTCAAGCAAGGGCATCAGAAGCATCTACTATCATATTTGTTAAGCTACTCTTCTTTAATGTGGCTCTAACATCGTGCATAAACGAAGTTAATAATTTATTTTCTGCCTCTGAAACTATATGATTTCAATTCGACATAGACTGAATAGTAGAATTATAGCCATTTACTATTTTATCTCTTCGCTCCTTTTCCTTCGCTACGGCTATATCTTGTGCCTTATCTGTCGACCTATAAAATGTTTTGTAATCCTCTGGCAAGAATGTTTCAATCTCATCGGCCGCTTTAATAAAGATAGATTCGTCGTTGAAAATATCATTCTTCCAACTATCTATATCTACATTTGCCAATTCTCTCAAGCTCTTCGTCTCCCCATTACTTAATGTAATTTGGATTACATCTTGCATCCTATCTATATCTGTATATCACATAGCCTTCAAATCGTCTATAGCTTGTTGATATTGTTGATTTATGATAGCTTTTACTTTATCCTTTATATTTGGGATAATTGACCCATCACTTAGCACTCATCCAACAGGTAAATCCCTAAGATAAGTGTATGGGATAAAGGCATTTTTATAAAGAAGAGCCATAGATTTTTCTAGCTTCTTTATTTCTCTAGGAGAAAGATTTAATACTCATAAGAAATTACTCTCAAAATCTTCTATATTAGTAGCAATTATCTTTTTCAATGCCTTTTCTTCAAGGTAACCATTCTTATTAAACTCTTCCTTTATTCATTTAAATATCGCCTTTTTTATTTCTTCGTCAACTTTTCAAGAGTTCTCTAGCTTTGCTAACTCCTTTAATCAAAGTAATGTATTTCAATTTAAAGCTCTTGGTAATCAGTTTGGCCCAATCTTAAAGGTATCGAAGAAAGCATATTTAAGTAATAATGGGTTTTGCTTATACATAAGCTCAGTTACATAATTAGCTTTTGTTGCTAATCATTTAGCTGCTTCTATATATCTAAGCAAACTATATGCTTGTGGATTTGTTAATTGCTTTATTCAATCACTTCATAACGACTTTATTTGTTCTAGCCCCGTAATATCTTTAGGAAGAGTATCTAGAGCATCTTTTAATGCCTGTCTACTATCGTAAACTAAATATTGTCAATTAACCTCTCTAATAATCGCTCACTGTTCCATAAGAAGTTTTCTTCTCGACTCAATAGCTCTATCCATTTTTGCACTACTTGATTTTATAGCTCACAATACCGCAGCATTTATGTCGTTATCTTTTGCAACATTCTTTAGTGTTCTATCGTAGTTCTTCAATAATCTTTGATTTGTATCACTTATCTCCTTTAGAGCACTCTGTACATTCTGTCAAGAAACCGCTATAGGCAATGAATATTTCATACCCATAAATCATTGTTTCTCATACGAAGTTAAGAATCTACCATATCTACTCATCAAGAAGTCTTGTTCAAACATATCCAGAGCATATGAAGCTTCTTGTTTAATAGCCTGTGCCTTTTGAAAATCTATTCATTCAGCTAATCATTTTTTAAATGCTTCATAGTACTTATTGAGGATATCTTCCAAAAATTTTCTTTCGTATCAAGAAGGAACATCTCATTTTCTAGCCATTTCAACAGCTCAAATTGCAGAATAGCTATCCATTGTAAACTGATTTTGAACTTCCTTTACAACAGCTCTCTCCACATTTAAGTCTGGTGAATATTTTGCTCATTGATATAACAATCACTCATACCCAAATTTATACTCAGCTGGCATAAGTGTATTCAATAAAACATTTAAGCTATCTCTACTCGCATTGATGTTGTTCTTTAATAAGAAAGCTTGAACAAACTCTGTGTTCAAATCAACATTTCAAGTAAGAAAATCATAAACTAATGTCTTTATATTTACAAGTGGTAATGCATATCAAGCATTAACTAAATTATCAGCGAATGTGGCAGACAAGGAATCGAATATTCCATTATTTATTTGGTTGATATATTTTGCCATCTGCTCTTTTGAAACCTTTTGGTTAGGGAAGAACATTCTCTTATAAACATCTCCCATTGTTGATGGATTCTGAAAAAGATTTTTTATTTCATCAATAGACATATTAGGAGCTTCTCCTCCATTCATTAATGATATAATTCTACCCTTCGCTCACATACTATCCACTGGAGTAGCTGCTATCTTGTAGTTAATATAAGCCTCTCTTACTGCTTGGAGATTATCAACTCAACTTAATTTCTCTGTAGATATAATATCTCCCAAATCTAATTTAATCTTTTTTATTAAATCATCATTAGATAAAGATTTTATACCATTAACAACCTCACTAATCCTTACTACCTCAGTATCGTACTTTCCTGTTGTCAACTTAGCCAAAGCGAATTGCTTATCTATTTTTGTCCACAACTTTGCTTTATCTTTTATCTGGTCAAAAGCTTTTATATCTACTCAAACTTTTGCAGACAATAATTCTTTCGTTCTATTTACATATGTGGAATCGACAGTTTTTCAAGAAACTCATAACATACTACCAAAATACTTCATAGCGGCTTCATCTAATTTATCACTATAATCAGATAATGCACTTATGCTATCCACATTATTTCAAGCCATATCCCTTCAAGTAGCACTTTCTTTAGCTAACTCTTGTATTTCTTTTGTGGGCCGAGCTTGTCACAATGTTTGAATTGAAAGAGTTCAAGACACATCTCTATATAGTTGGTCATCTACTGTCTTAAAAACTAATGTACCATTTTCCATAGAGAAGTTCGCAGACATCGCTCTATTTGGGAATATTACGTGTACATATCTAGAACTATCCTCGTCTAATCATTGATTAACTTTATCCATAGCCTCTCTAAGAATGTCGTTATCTTTCCATTTAGCATCATTAACAACCAAATATCATCAACGAAGTCATTCTAAAGCCTTCGTTAAACTATCCACATTCCCTCCATTTTCGGTGAAATTATCTATTCAAGAGGCAATATTCATTTTGTTTTTGTTTGCCAAAGCATCCATAAAGTCAGCCCTAGCTCTATTTAATTCATCTTTTGCATAAAGTCATTCTCTGAAATCAAAGAATCAAACTCTGGCTCATTCTTTTATATCAACTCAAGTTGTTGTTTTTAAAGCCATATCGCGAACATTTGTTATCTTCGCTGTTTCGTTTGCTTTACTAAACAATGCTAATATTTTTGCTGAAGCTGCTCTATTATTTCATAACAAATATTGTGTAGAAATATCAAGCACCGTTCAGTCATCAAGCTGTCCCATCTCAAGAAGTTTGATGATGTTTCTATCTCAAGTGGCATCATAAATTAATTGTATAGCATCAACAGGAGTCATTTCAACTCAAGCTATATCAAATTTTGCCGCTATTTTTTTAGGGTCATCAGCTACATTCCTTGCAAAAACTTTTAATCAATCGAACAATTTAACTGCATTTGTTTTTGATACATCAAGACCACGTCTCTTACAAGTATTTAACAAATTGTCCATTTTAAGCACATCAGAGAATGTGGCTCATTGGTCAGCAAAATTTAATGTGTTGATGATACTTCTAATTCTCGCCTCTGTTGTTGGAGTGGCAAGCATTCAGCTAGTCACCTCGATTAATTTTTGTTTATAAGCTTCTCTTAATGTACTATCAGAAATTAATTGTTTTGTATTCGTATATGCTCTAGCCAATAATTTATTCAAATCATTAGCTGTATATTTCTCTAGTTGGTCAAAGGTAAGCTCTCAAGCTAAATCTGACACATTGCTTACTTTCTTAAATTCATTTAAGATGGCTTCTCATATAACTCAATCAGATAAGATTTCTCTTGCCATTACATATTGGTCCCACATCGCCATTTGTTTCTCTGGATTATCTGGGTACATCTTCTTAATCGCCTGCCATTCTTCATCTAGTTTTACATATCAAGTAGGGTTCTTCCCCTCCTTAATAGCCTTCATAGCTTCACTATGCAACTCAGATAAATCTTTTTCTAACTGTTTAGCTGTAATCTTTCACGCCCTAAATAGCTTCTTCGATTCAGCTGCACCATCATTCACAAAATCAGAATATTGTCTTATGCTATAATTTGATGCTACAAAGTTAGATATCTGCTCATTGATTTCTTTTACAGCCGTAGTAGCATCGCTCGTTCACCATAATCTAGCCACTTCTGAATAGTCCACTGGAGAAGCTGCTCTCAATTTATCTAATAAATCAAGTCATCAAGCTAATGTTCAGTGTTGTTCTCTAATCTCTTTAGCTAGAGCTTCACGAGCCTGTAGAGCAAACCTATCTGTTCACTCTCCTGCTAATATTTTAGCCTGAGTTATTGCCCTTAATTGGATATCCGCTGATTGTGCTTTTAACTCCAACTCGTGAGCTGGCTTTCAAGTTACCAAATCTAGGTCTTTATCCTCTCTCAAATTTCTAGCACGAGCTAATGCGTTCCTTTTATCTAGCGACAATCTAGCAATTTCTTGTGCTAGCTCATCGTCTCAAGCTATTAAACTTGTGGCCATTATATTTGATACTGTATCACAATCTTTTACTGCCATAATCTAATAAATTAAAAATAAAAAATTAACACATTACCTCTTTAATTTTCTGCACAATCTCATCATAAGCTCCACTATCAGCAATTTTATCAATCGTATCGTCAGAAATCTTTTTTCAAGTTAAGGTCTTCATCTTCTCTCTAAATAACTCCCTAGTATTTTCTGCATCTTTTAGAGTTATTCATAGAGTAGCTAAATTTGAATTCTCTGCTTTTAAACCAAATCTACTTAAAGCATCTTCCTTCAAATAATATCTATCTCACACATAATCGAATAATTTATTTTTATTTTGTGCGACATCAGAATATCAAGATAGCTTTGAAATTTCATCAATATCTGCCTGAGTAAATCAATTAGCAATTTTTGAATCAAATCATCAAGCGAGACTATCTAGCTTAACATCGTAGCTTTTACCCTTAGTAACTACATCTGCCGTCGTTCAATGCTTAAATTTTATATTTGAAACATATGGTCAGAACGATACATCTCAAGGTATTTTACCAAGATATTTAATAATATCAGCTGGATTTGTAGAACCATTATTAAGTATCAATCTAACAGTCTTCGCTACTTCTGAATTACTACCAAATGTTTGGTTAATGTAATTATACATTAATTGTTTTGTCCATTTGTTAGCTGCCTCTTTTCATTCCAAAGGTAATACCTTATAAGCCTGTTCGGCGGCAGCAGAAATTTCTGAGAAATTCTTTGCATAAACTCTCAAGTCGTCAAGTCATATATCGTTTATGTTTTTATGTAATGCTTGTGCGATATTCTCAGCTGCTTGAGGAGAACTATCAATATATTCTGCCAAGTCCCAAATACTTCAAGAGTTTGTACTGCCATTAAATATCGATGCGAATTTCTTAATTCAACTCTTACTCAATACATCTCCCTTGACTAACTCTGGAAGTATATTCATTCCAAATGTACCAAGCACAGACAAAGACTGAGATAATCAAGAATAAGCCTCAGTGTCAAAAGCACTTCGCTGAGCATCCATAGCCTGGTCAATAATACCTTGGGTAACTGCTCTATCGGCTAATTCAATAGCCGTATTCCATCATTTACTTAACCCCTCAAATCATCTCATTCATCTTAAAGCTGTTTGGGAAGCTCTTATCTTTCACAAAGCCGATAATCACTTTGCTTCCTTTAAAACTGCTCTAACCTTAGGGATATTCCTTAAAGCTCAAACGAATCAAACTCACTCTGTTGCTAATCAAATGGCTATGTCTGGAGCTATATTTCCAATAGCTTCAGGTGCATATTCAGCTGTCTGAAGTAAATATTTCTTAATTGTTCTCTTTATATTTCAGTCATCTGTTTCAATTAATCTACCCCAAGTAAAATCTTGGTCTAGATATGTAGAAGTAGGAGCTAGTCCCTCTCTACTATCGGCACTTAGTTTATCTCTAAGAGTTCATCGTCCTCCAAATAATGGAGTGGCTGCATAATAAACAAGACTATTTAATTCTCATACTCTTCTTGCTATTTGCTGTCATTCTTCTCAAAGCCAGTTTCAAACTCACTCTAATCAATGTTGTGTCCATCTCCAAGCTTTAGTTCCCCATCATCCCTTACCTTTGTGATAGGCATACAAAGCATCATTAGCCATTTCACCAAAGACATCTAACACACTATCTCTTGGATTCCAATCTCTTCAACTAAGTCTTTTTACTTCTGATGTAAGAACATCGCTCAATGTTTTATTTCAATCAAAGACTTCTAAACTTTCAGTTATCTCTCACTTAGAATTTGTTCAATATTTTATTTCTTGAGTCGCCCAATCGTTTAGTCACATTGCGGCAGCTCTTTCCATCTTCCTGAATAATCAAGCAATCTCTAATAATTCTTTTTCTCATTCTGTTCTTTCGCTTTCAGGTTTAGCTAATACAACTTGCTCTGCAGCATAAACAGGTTGTACTCTCTGCCATATTCTATTGGCCTGGTCATCTACAGCAGAATAAATAGAAAGCATCGCCTCGTTTCTAGCATTAGCATTGATGCTTCATATTTGTTCATCTAGTAAATCTACGATTCAAGCAAATGCTACATTCTGATATCAAGCTTTCCAATTACCAAATGCTTCTGGAGATAAGTCTATTACATCTTCATCCTCGTCTTCAGTTATTCACTTAGACGAATAAATATCATTACGAATCTTTTGATTCTCAACTCATAATTGGACATAATCCAACCATTCATCGAATGTAGGGATGTAATCTCATTTCTTTAAACCATTGGCTGCTAAGTTATCTAACTGCTCCTGAGAATATAAATTTTTTCTTCTCCCAACAACTTTTCAATCTCAGTCAACAGTATTGAATAGGAATCAATCACTATATAAATCATCTGCTCTAAGCCTAAAAAGATTCTTTGTTCAGTTATAGAAATCTAACCAAGCCTGATTTATCTCATCTTGACTAGCTCAAGGAGTGTTTATCTTATCTAAGAAATCTTGCTGGTACCTATCAAACTGAGCCTGTGTACCATCTCTAGTCTTTCACCAAGTCCAATCAAATAATCATCTATCTTCGTTTAAGTCCAAGTATAGAACATCTCAACTGTCTTCGTCATATCACATAGCAATTTGCTTTTCGTTTGCTTGATATTCAGTATCGGCAATCTGAGACTTTATCATTTTATCAGCTCAAGATGGGACTCATTTTATAAAATCTCGAACCCTAGAAAGAACTCATCTCTCTTCTTTATCTTGTTGCTCTTTGGCTTTTTTCGCTAATTCATCTGGTGTATATCCTGTGTTATTTTCTTCAGGATTTAAAAATCAGTCTCCTGCTGAGAGACTATCTAATGAGCTACCTATATTTAGCTCAGGTACATTATTGTTTGTTGTAGTATTAGTTGTTGTATTGGTTGGGGCAAAAGAAGAGTTTGATGCCTGTGCAGCAAAAATACTACCACTAGGGTTCAGTCCCTCTTCAGCAATACTTTCATTTAAAGTTTTCTCTCCTCTTTTGTCTAGTAGTTCCCCCAATTTTGCATAATCATTTTGAAATTTTTTACCAGTATTCTGAGCCATTTACAATAGAATTGAATAATAAATCTATTCCACTTCATCTTCATCTCCTCCTATTTCTGCTTTCATCTTTTCTTCTTCTTTGTCTAGTTCTTCTTTGTACTGTAATCTAATCTTCTCATCAACCACTGGAGTAAGCGCAATTCAGGCTGCCTTGTCTAACAAAGCCTCTGCGTCTGATTTGGTAATATTGTGCTGCTCAAGGGAATAGATAAAATATCATTCATCATCTCTTCCGAGAAGACAGAGGAATTCTCAATCCTCGTCTCTAATAATTACATAATTGTCTGTTAAAGTCTTTAAGACTTCTTGTTTTCTTTCTAATAACATTTTTCCTATAAATAGATTATATAAAAAGGCATTTTTTTTATAACTTTTGCCGATTAGAATAAATTGTTTTTTAAATTTGAGAGGAAATCTCAAGTCGTTTCCTTAGGTTTCTGATATCTCTCTGCCCAAAGCCCTTCGGCTATCTGCTGATTAGATTTCTGAGCTCCTATCTTCGCTACATCTTTTGTTCATAATTGGTCGTGGAACCAAGCGAAATACAATACAAGCATCATACCAGACACCTGGTCATCGTGCTTTTTCTTCTCTCATCTAGCAGAAGATTTGTACTTCTTGAAGTGAGAAAGTTCCTCAACTAAACCTCATTCTCAATAACAAGCTGGGTCAATATGAATTAGGTTGGTATCAAAGAATGAACTTCTAATCATCTCGATACACCAAGCCTTACCTACATTGTGTCTAGCTCAAGGTTGATATGTAACATTTCAAGTCCACTTAATAAGCATATCACAAGGCATTCAAAGCATTCATAATTCTCTAGCTGCCGCCCATCATCTTGAGGCATCAAGAACTAAGTAAACGGGCTTTCAAGAATTTTTTAAGTCTTGGATTACCTGTTTCATCTTAGCAAACCTTTCATTACTTTCCTTAGCTAGATTGTAAGTTTCTTTAATGTAGTATTTTCAATCCTTAGCTCCAAGAATACATAGTCAAGGATTATCGAAAGTATCAGCTTCATCATATCCAACTACCCAATAGTCACAGCTAGATGGACACTGTAGTTGCACTCATTCTATGTTGAATACCGTTTGGTCCGTTGAATATTCTCCATAGTACTCAGCTAGCATATAATCGTAACCTCTAGCATTAAGCACTCTAATAACCTGTGCTTGTTTCTGTTCTTCGGTAAGGAACTCAACATCATCCATTGTAAAGTGTAGAGCGACCTCTGGTCTCCTTTGGATAAACTCGGCCCTCATCTTTTCGAAGTCTCAATTGTTTATTTTCTTTATGTAATCTTTTCTACTTGTGCATAGATGCATTCAGTATTTTATCCAAATGTCGTGGATTAACACATCAATAGGCTCATAATCTCTTTGGTTCTTATAGGCATTTAGCCAACCTTTGTAAAAGTTTCAAGCTTGTGTATCAGGACCAATAGTTGAAATCAAAGTCACCAACGAATCAGCTGTGGCCATAGCCGTTCAAACATAGTCCCAATCTAGATAATCAGCCTCATCTCATACAAACTTTCTTGTCCTCCTTGACCTAGTAGGGTCATTTTGGTTTGTAGTTACATATTCAAGCTTCCTTTGTTTATCTCCGTCCACAATGTAAAGCCCTGTACTATCTGGCAACTTACTACAGAAGCTAGGCAAGTCAATTAGATTATTAAGCATTTGCTGTGAGTAAACCATATATGGAGCATTCTGTTTTTGTGACAATCCCATATATAGAACAGAGAATTCTTGTATCTTTTCGTTACTATCTGTTATCTCTTTTAGTAGGTATCAAGCACTATCTCCGTTGATGTATAATGATTTACCTCATCATCTTGGTCAAATACAATATGTAACTCATCAACTCAATAACCAAACTAATAACTGCCAACGCTGTAAACAGAACCCATTAAATGTTCTTCAAGTATCGGCAAGCATAGCCTCAAACAATTTTGGCTTATATACTCAAAACAAATTAGTTTTAAATTTTTGCCCCTGAACCTCATACTCGATAGAGAAATCCTCACCTATATCCCATTCGATATATTCCGTCTTTCATAAATTCTTTTTATTTTTTCAGGCAGGAATTTTTAATGGAGTAACTCTAAATGTCCCAAGGATAATATCCTTCATCATACATAAGGCGAGAATGTTCCTTGTACTATCTAAAGCTGACTTATCTTCTTCTTCTCTCCTATGGAATATTCAATCTTTGTCGAGATGGTAATTATCCATAAAACGACTTAGTATGAACTCCATCCTTGTAGACACAGCTCCCTTTGTGATGAATGTTAGGAATCTTTCATCTATATCTTGTTTAAGAATTTTGTCTGTTCCTAATGGGATTTGAATAGGGATTTCCAAATCTGGTGGTCTCTTAATGTTAACTAAAACCATCAACTTTTTGTTTTTCTCAAACCATTCCTTTGCTTCCTTTGGGTCTAAGGTGTACTTCAAGTTTACCTCATTCCCATCATAGAATAATCATCTATCATTATCCCAATCTTTATAAAGAAATCCGTACATTATGTTGGTACAATATAAAATAAAGTTTCTCGTTCATTAGGTTGAACCTTAATTAAGTAAGCATCATTCACAATATAGATAGGAGGTGCAACCTTTCATTTATGCTTTCGCCACTCCATCCTAAGAGAATGTATTTCCTCCACAGTATCCTTAGTTAGCCAAGGTAAATTATTTTCTAGGGCTATTCTATAAGTGTTCCCTGTTTGGGTGACTAATACATCTCAAAAGATAAAGCTAGTTCTTCATAGGTATAACTCCGAAACCATAAGCTTTCCTCTAATCATAGCATCAGCGACATTAACCACACGAGCGGGGTTCATATCTAATCAACTAGCCAATGTCTTTAGTGGCTCCTCTATATACCAAAGGGGGAAATCGTAGGGACGTTGCTTTTTGTAAATCGCAACCTTACAATCTTTTATCTCATCCATATGTGGTAGAAGATATTCGTACACCTTACATTGTATATCGTGAAGCAACCTCATAGAATATTCCATACTCCTTCTATTGCTTATCCTAAAAGGTTTCTTCCATTTTGGAACACTCTTCCAATTTAGATTTGCTAGTTTAGAGCTTCGCCAAGCAAACCTATACCCCTTCTTTACAGTATCATCGTCCCTAAATTTTTCTGTATAATATTTGTCTCGATTAGTAGTGTCATTACCTGGCCAAACCTCATCTATAATCTCGTTTAGCATACTCTCATTAAAAGCATCTCTATGCTCTTCATATCTTTGTTTAAACAATTTCCTCTGCTTCTTGTAACGCTGTTTATCATATCGTTTCTTATATTCCGCTGGTCAGAGTTTTTCTCTCATCTCTTTCCTCTTTTGCTTCTCTGTCTTCTTTTCTTTCTTCTGTTCGTTTAGAATCCTATGGTAGTAATTGGTGTTTGTTGGCTTCTCAATTATCTCTGCTTGTATCTCATTAAATAGCGACATTGGTGATGTGGCGGGTAAATATTGTTCTCTACTAATAGATTATATTTTTTATAGAAAAAATAAAAAATTTTCCTTTGACATTTTGGACTGTGGCGTAAAAATAAGCAATCAAGACCTAGTCTATACAAATGTTATAAAAATTTGACAAAATTTTATAATCTATAGATAAGAGAGAAAAAATTCTCTTGAAATTTTATTATCTACAGTTAATCTGTAGTTAGTAAACATTTACCCCGATAGTTATCTACACAGAGACCGAGGCTGTGTAAATAGCTCGTTAACTGTGTAGTACCTCGGCAAACAACTGTCGGGGTTTTTGTTTACTTACAAAATAATAAAGCAAAGAAAAATACCATTTACCCATTTACCCACCAAACAAAAATGTCAAACATTCAATTAGAAATGATGAGAGAAAAATATCCTCACTTCAAAGAATGCACTATTCAACTTTTCGATGACACAAAACAAGGAAGAGATTTAGCGAGAAAACTAGACCAAAACAAGTTCTCTAATGAAGATTTGGAAAGATGATTAGAAGCATACAACAAAAAATGAGCGGGGATATTTTTTTCTATAAACTCAATGCTACCTTGAGAAAGGGATAAAGCTAGTGTGACAAGGGTAAATGCCTGGGCTTGTGAGGTGGATAACCTTAGCAAAGAGGACCAACTAAAGTTAATTTCGGTGGCTCCTTTGGCTCCAAGCCTCGTAATAGAAAGTCATAAAAGTTTCCATATGTATCGGTTTGCCAAAGATGGGACAATAGAAAATCGGACAAAGGTATGTCGATGACTTAGAAATTTTTTTGGCGGAGACCCTGCAATAGCTAGTGATATTAGTAGAGTGCTACGTGTCCCTTGATACAATCATATGAAGGATGCCAACAATCCATTTATGTGTGATATAGTAGACGGAAATTGAGAGTACTATACAGAAGAAGAAATGCTAAAAGCATATCCAGACACAGAAACATTAGCAGACAAAGAAGCTAGAGCTATAAAAAAAGAACAACAATTAAAACAAGCTGTATGAAATGATGATGCACGAGAAAGAATTAAGGCTATGGATAGTAAAGCTATGCTAGAAAGAATAAGCTGAACTAGCCTAGTGTGATGAGATATTATTACATTTAAACATAACTCAAATTGAACAGAGCAAATATATTGTAATTGAAAATCTACAGGGTGCCGAATAGATAAAGTAGGGAAAATCTGAAGCACAGACAAAGGTGGGCCTAACTGGACTAATTGGATAGCTTGGTACGGAGGGGTGGATTGGAAAGAAATTTATAAATGGATTAAAGAAGAGTTCCCATTTGTGTTACCAGAGAAGAAAGAAGAAACGAAGAGTGTGGACTCAATATTGTCCGCCATTGATACAGATATTAATACAGAACTCCACACATATTATTACCCCAAGGGCTTTGAGAAATTTAATAGTTTCCTTTCTGGAGAATTAGTGACTATCGTTGCTCCATCAAATAGTTGAAAGACAACATTTGCAATGGATATAATAAAAAGAAACACGGCCGAAGGAAGAAAATGTTTCTACATTAACTGAGAATTTAGGATTGAAACTGTGTGGGTAAATAGATGGCTACGAAGAAATGGAAAGACAAAAGAAGCTTTATGAGATAAAAATCCATTGACCCCAGAGGAAAGGAAGGATATGGAGAAGTATGTGGCCGATAGTTTGGGACAATTCTGATATGATTGCTCGCCTATGGGATATAAACTAGAAGACTTGGTGGAGCTAATTACGGAGAAGACAAAGGAATGATATGAGTTATTTGTTATTGATAGTCTATCGAAGATACAAGGAAACTTAACCAATGAAGCAAGGAGCCACCAAAATCAGACAATGGAGACCTTCTTGGCTCTAGTACAAAAATTAAATATTGCTGTTATATTACTACACCACACAAATAAATTCGGGAAATTCGAAGGTAGCCAGAAGATATTTGACTTCTCTAATGTGTTTATAACAATGGCAAAACAAGAAGATGAATTTGTAAAGATACCTTCAAGAATATTTAAATTAGAAAAAGATAAATATGTAAACGATGTAGAATTAGATATGTATTACGATATTAAAACAGGGACATACACAGAAAGCTTATCAGAGGCAAGTGAGTTAAGAAAAAGTGATTTTAATTCTTAATCCTAATTGGGAATGAATGAATACAGTGATGATTTCAAGGGGGTACGATTCCCAAAAGATTTATGGCTAGACAAGAGTATTAGCCTTATAGAAAAGGGTATACTTGTAGTTATAAAAAATCTAGATAAAAGCGACGACCATTGTTGGGCGACAAATAATTATCTGGCAGATTTTTTCCAATGTAACCCTCGTACTATAATAAGGGCGATTTGACATTTAAAAGAACTATGATATATAGAGGAGGCCAAATGAGGAAAAACTGGGGTATGCAGAAAGTTAAGAATAAACATCGATATAAATAACCCGTGACAAAATGTCACCCCTGACAAAATGTCACCCGTGACAAAATGTCATACGGGGGGTGACAAAATGTCAGGGGTACCCGTGACAAAATGTCACCCTAATAATATAGTATATAATAATATAAATAATAATATAAGGCAAACAGAAAATTTTAGCAACGCTAGCGCGTCGCCTTCAAGTGGGTGAGATGTTGATACTGTACTAGATGATTGAGCGGCAAAGAAGAAACGTAAAACAAAAAAGCAGCAGAGATATGATGAAGTGTTGTCTAGTGCAGAATTTACAACAGCCGTGCTGGCCGGCATAACAAATGAAGTTGAGCAAGAAGAAATTAAAACCTTATGGAGCGAATTTGTTGAAATGAGATGCAGCAAAGACTATAGAGCTTTCACAGATGGGGCTGTAAAAAGAAACCTCAAAGTTTTAGAATGAACTACCTTTCCTGAAAGGAAGGCTATTCTAGATAAGTCTGTTACTAAATGATGGACAGGGTTATTCCCATTAAATGATTACGATAAGCAACGTTTAGAAAAGACAAACTCTAGTATAGAATGAAGCGATGAGCGGATTATTAAGAAGGTGTTTGAAACTAATTGTATGGAAAGAGAAGATGAATTACCTAACTGAACTACACATACATTACTTATGGACTTATGCGAGAAATATTGAGAATGAAGAATTAAGGGGATATACTACGATAAAGTGAAGCCTCAAGTAGATGCTAGGTATAGCATTAAAAGGGATTGGAAGAACTAGGTGAGCCTTTAAGAGAGTTCCCTCTTTTTTCTTAAAAAGGTCCTCCGCCCGCAGAAGTTCACTATTTCTGTGAAAGGGTGAACTTTTTTATGTCCCTTGCTTAGGGGGGGGTAACCCTTTTTTTATATTTCTTATTAAGGAGATAACACCCCAACAAAAAGGAGAAACGGCGGGGCTTGGGTGCTGTATCCCCCTTTTTTTCTGCTCAGAATTTTTGATTTTTTTAAAAATTTTTATCACTAAAAAATAAAATTTTAAAATATTGTTTTTTCCTAGTTTATACCTATAAAAAAAGAATATAAAAAAGTGAAAAACTAGACTTGAACTTATACCTTGAAAAACTATACTATTTTTAGTGATATGTTTAAAAATATCACCTTTTATATTTTCACCATATACACTATGGAAAAACTCGGAAAGGCTAGTGCTGAAGCCAGAAAACAGCAAACAGTTCAGAATTTCGCTAGTTCTGAAGCTGAAAAACGGTTATCTTGTGAAGGATTTTCACTTGATAACTTGGAAAACCTCTCAACTTGGAGAGAAATTGTAGATGAGAACTGAGAAATTAAGAGTGAGCGACTCTGAATCCTAGTTCAAAACTACAAAATCACAAAAACAAAAATCAAAAAGTGGAACAAACAAAAAGAAAAACTAGTTAAGAACTTGGAAAAACAAAAAGTAAAAATCGAAAAACTAGATAGTAAGCTAGGAAATGTGAAACTCTATGAAGAAACACTAGACGAAGTGCCAGAAAACCTAATGGCCATCTATCAAAATCAGTTGTATGACCTAGCAAAACCCGACATTTCGTTGGAACATCTAGCTTCTGAACTAACATTCTACGACTTTCTGTTGAGAATTGCTAGTTGAGAACCTGTAAATATTCACTATATACCTTATAGGAATATCAAAAACCTAGTTCGTATCTGTGAAGAATACTTTAGTATCGACGAAACACCAGTCAAGGACTGAGAAAAACAATCACCAATTCGCAAAAGTAGGCTTTTCAAGAGAGTTTTAAGCTCTGAGACAACTCCAAATGAGAAAAACTTTGAGAAAAACCTAATTGACAAGCTCACTTTCAAGCAAATACTTGAAGAAATGGAGCTTCTAGACTGACTTTCACTAGCTGAACTCAAAGAAAATCTAGATAGTATCGAATATCTAGCTGACCAATACAGAGAATTCATAGTTGAGAACTGACTTTCAGTGAAGGAACAAAAAGAAATAATCAAAAAGTATCAAAAAGAAAGAAAGAAAATCACAGACCGCACCTTGAAAATCAAATACAACCTTCGTCAAAAGTATGGTTATACCTGGAAAAATCCTAAATGTAGTTTAAAAAACTGAACTATAATCTGGGAAAATCCAAACGAAAAACTAGAAAAACTAGCTACTAACTAGCAAAAATAAAAACTAAATTGAGAAAGCCTAGACTCTGTCTAGGTTTTTTCTTTTTTAAAAAAAAAGTATCACTAAAAATCAAAAAAAAAGAATATAAAATATAAACATATAAACATATAAAAATATAAACATATAAACATATAAAAAAATAATAAAAAAAAGTATCACTAAAATTTTAAAAAAAAGAATATAAAATATAAACATAT